>Ga0137409_10000135_pt1 | contig 70435 bp, 60 predicted proteins | sample CZODoug1_16funga_FD_122059 | JGI IMG/M metagenome (GOLD analysis project Ga0137409, IMG submission 122059) | Vadose zone soil fungal communities from Angelo Coast Range Reserve, California, USA - CZODoug1_16fungal (Hybrid Assembly) | ecosystem: Environmental > Terrestrial > Soil > Vadose zone... | reverse complement strand
GGCAACATCGTCCTCAGCCGGCGCGTCCTGCTCGAGAAGGAGCGGGAGACGCTGAAGAAGGACACCCTCCAGAAGCTCAAGGAGGGCGCCATCCTCACCGGGATCGTGAAGAACCTGACCGACTACGGCGCGTTCATCGACCTGGGTGGCATCGACGGACTGCTCCACATCACCGACATGAGCTGGGGCCGCGTCGGGCACCCGAGCGAGATGCTCAACGTCGGCGACGAGCTGCGGGTGATCGTGCTCAAGTTCGACCCGGCCTCCGAGCGCGTCAGCCTGGGGCTCAAGCAGATCCAGGAGGACCCCTGGGCGCACGCGGCGGAGAAGTACCCGCCGGGCACCCGGATCGGGGGCAAGGTGGTCAGCCTCACCGACTACGGCGCCTTCATCGAGATGGAGCCTGGCGTCGAAGGCCTGGTCCACATCAGCGAGATGAGCTGGACCAAGCGGGTCAAGCACCCCTCCAAGGTCATGGCCATCGGCGACCAGGTGAACGCGGTCGTCCTCGACGTCGACGCGAAGGCGAAGCGGATCAGCCTGGGGATGAAGCAGATCGAGCCGAACCCCTGGACGCTGCTCGAGGAGCAGTACCCCATCGGGTCGGTGATCCGCGGCCAGGTGCGCAACGTCACCGACTTCGGCATCTTCGTCGGCGTGCAGGAGGGCATCGACGGCCTGGTGCACGTCTCCGACATCAGCTGGACCCAGCGCATCAAGCACCCCGGCGACCTGTTCAAGAAGGGCGACGAGGTCGAGGCGGTGGTGCTCAACATCGACGTCGAGAACGAGCGGTTCTCGCTGGGCATCAAACAGCTCCACCCGGATCCATGGACCGAGCTGCCCAACAAGTACCCCATCGGCAGCCGGGTGAAGGGCAAGGTCACCAAGGTCGCCGACTTCGGCGCCTTCGTGGAGATCGAGCCCGGCATCGAGGGCCTCGTGCACGTCTCCGAGCTGCGCGACGAGCGGGTCGAGAACCCGCGCGACGTGGTGAAGGAAGGCGACGAGCTCGACGTGAAGGTCATCGACATGGACCCGCACGAGCGCAAGGTCGCGCTCAGCGTGAAGGCGGCGCTCCACGAGGGCGACGATTACCGCGAGTACATGCGCAACCAGGGCACGGGCCGCGCCTCGCTGGGCGAGGTGTTCGGCGAGAAGCTCGGCGGCCGCAAGGGCCGCGACCGATAGTGGAGGGGACACCATGTTTTTATGGTGTCCCCCACTTGCGCCTTGATGCCTGAGCGGCTGCCACGAGCCGTGCTACAAGCCATGCACCTGCCGAGGCCCTCTTTCCGGCCCCGAAGCGACAAGGGCGGCGAAGGGATGGCGCAAGCTGCGCGATCTCTCCGCCGCCCGCCCGCTCCCCCCGAGGCGCGGCGAACGCATCCTTTCACTGTTGGTTACGTGTCGTCCAGCACCCGACCAGGACTTAAGTCGTAGTTTTCTGCGGGGTTGGCGCTACGTGCTCGCGCGGCGGAGGGGATGCGCTCCTGCGCCGGAACAGCATCCCGGCGACGAGCCCCAGGATCGCGCCGACGACGATCGAGATCATCTGGGCGTGCACCAGGCGGTTCATCCCCCACTGGATGGCCTTGGGCGCGTCGAAGGTCATGGTGAGGCCGGCGGGCGGCGTGAACCACCACACGAACACCGAGGGCGCGAGCCAGGTGGTGAGGATGACCGCCACCAGCGCTCCAGCGCACATCCAGCCGAGGATCCGTGCCACAGCCGCAACCTAGAGGGCGGCAGCCCGACGGTCAACCGCCGCCGGCGCCGACCGTCGCGCACCGCGTGCCGGCGAGCGGGCGGGCGGCGAAGCGCACCGCCTTGACTTCCACCCGGGCCGCCCCTATGGTGCGCCGCTTTCCGCAGGCAGGCTAGGACCTTGGAATCGCTCACCATCGACGTCGACGGGATCGCCGAGTCGGGTCAGGAATGGCAGGCCGACTTGCCCCGCGAGTTCATCGACGCCGTCCTGCGCGGCGAGCCTCCGACGGAGTACCACGCGGCGGGCGCCGCGCACGTACGCGGCCGTTTGACCAAGCTGGGGCGCAGCGTCCTCCTCCAGTCGCATTTCACGGTGCCCCTGGAGGGACAGTGCAAGCGGTGCCTGAAGAAGGTGCGCCTCGACGAGCCGATCGACCTGACGCTCACCTACGTGCCGCGCGAGGGCCCGGCGCCCGAGCAGCCCCGCCGCCCCGCCCGCGATCGTGGCGAGCCCGAGCAGCCACGCCGCCCCGCCCGCGATCGCGGCGAGCCCGAGCAGGCCGCCTCCTTCGACCCGGAGACGGTCGACGAGGAGCTCTACAGCGGGAAGACCATCGACCTGGCTCCCGCGCTGCGCGAGCAGATCCTCCTGGCGGTCCCTCCGTCTCCGGTGTGCGACGAGGCGTGCAAGGGCCTGTGCCCGACTTGCGGCAAGGACCTGAACGCCGGCGACTGCGGCTGCGAGAAGACGACGATCGACCCACGCTGGGCGGCGCTCAAGTCCATCCAGCTCGAGAAGAAGGAGAAGTGAGATGGGAGTCCCGAAGAAGCGCACCAGCCGGCAGAAGCGCGACCAGCGCCGGGCGCACTGGAAGTTGACCGCGCCGAACGTGGGCGCGTGCCCGAAGTGCGGCGAGCCCGTGCTGTCCCACCGCGCCTGCCCCAAGTGCGGCGAGTACCAGGGGCGGGTGGTCATGAAGGGCAAGGAAGACTGATACGATCGCTCTCGACGCAATGGGCGGTGACCTCGCTCCGGCGGCGACGGTCGGGGGCGCCCTGCGCGCGCACCGGGAGCGGGGGCTCGAGGTCGTGCTGGTCGGCGACGAACCGCGCGTGCGGGAAGAGCTGCGCCGCCACGGAGCAGGCGCGCAGGAGCTCCGGGTACACCACGCCTCGCAGGTGGTGGACATGGACGAGCACCCGGGGCAGGCGCTGCGCAAGAAGAAGGACAGCTCGATCCGGGTGGCCTTCGATCTCTGCAAGGCGGGCCAGGCGAGCGCGATGGTCTCGGCAGGGAACTCCGGCGCCGTGCTGGCCGGCGGCCTCTTCGTCCTGGGGCGGCTGGATCACGTCGACCGCCCATGCATCGGCGGCTTCCTTCCCTCGCTGGGCGCGGTGGGCCGCTCGGTGCTGGTCGACATGGGCGCCAACGTGGAGGTCACCCCGCTCCAGCTGGTGCAGTTCGCGCTGCTCGGGGAAGTCTACGCGCGCAAGGTTCTGGGCATCCCGCAGCCGCGGGTGGGCATCGTCGCCAACGGGGAAGAAGAAGGGAAGGGAACCGACCTGACCCGCGCGGCGGCCGCGGCGCTGCGCAACCCCGCGAGCGGCGTCACCTTCCGCGGCTACGTCGAGGGCAAGGACGTGTTCGCCGGCGACTTCGACGTGATCGCGACCGACGGCTTCACCGGCAACGTCCTCCTCAAGACCGCCGAGGGCGCGGTGTGGGCCTTCGGCCAGCTCCTCAAGCGCCAGATCCAGGCCAGCGCGGTGGCGAGCGCGGGCGCGTTGCTGCTGCGCGGCCAGCTCGATCAGGTGAAGAAGCGCGTCGATTACGAAGAAGTGGGAGGTGCTCCTCTGCTCGGCATCCACGGCGTCGGCGTCATCGCGCACGGACGTTCGAGCCCGCGGGCCATCCTGAACGCGCTCTCCGGGGCCGATGCCTTCGCCGCGCAACGGCTCGAGGACGACCTCACCGCGGCCGCGCTGCGGGGAGTTGCGCTCTTCAAGACTTGACGCGGCGGTTGTCTAAGGGCTTTGTGCAAGCTTTCGCGGAGCAAAACGATGCAGCGTTCCCGGATCGTCGGCACCGGCACCTACCTGCCCGAGCGGGTGGTCACGAACGACGACCTCTCGCAGAAGATGGGAATCGAGACCAGCGACTCCTGGATCCGGGAGCGGACCGGAATCGGCGCCCGCCGCATCGCCGCGCCGAACGAGGCGACCAGCGACATGGCCACTGCCGCCTCCAAGAAGGCGCTGGAGATGGCAGGCGTCCGGCCCGAGGAGCTGGACCTGATCATCTGCGGCACCGTCACCGCGGACATGCCCTTTCCCGCGGCGGCTTGCTTCGTCCAGTCGAAGATCGGCGCCACCAAGGCCGCTGCCTTCGACGTGTCGGCGGCGTGCGCCGGATCGCTCTTCGCCCTCTCCATCGCGGACCAATACATCCGCGGCGGCATGGCCCGGAAGGTGCTGGTGATCGGCGCCGAGCTGCTCACGCGCGTGACCGACTGGTCGGACCGCTCCACCTGCGTGCTCTTCGGCGACGCGGCGGGCGCGATGGTGCTGGTCCCCGAGACGCGGACCGACCGCGGGCTCCTGTCCACCCATCTCCACACGGACGGCACGCAAGCCGGCATCCTCAACATCCCCGGGGGCGGCTCGCTCAAACCGATGAACCAGGACGTCCTCGACCGCCGCGACCAGTTCATCAAGATGAACGGGCGCGAGGTCTACAAGACGGCGGTGCGCGCGCTGGAGGGATGCTCGCGCGAGGCGCTCGAGCGCAACGGCTACCGGCCGCAGGACGTCGATCGGGTGATCGCCCATCAGGCCAACCTGCGCATCCTCGAGCACGTGATGAAGAAGCTGGAGATCCCGCTGGAGAAGTGCGAGCAGAACATCGAGCAGGTGGGAAATACCTCCTCGGCCTCCGTCCCGCTCACGCTCGATCAGGCGAACAGGGCCGGAAGGCTCAAGGACGGCGACCTGGTGCTGATGATGGCCATCGGCGGCGGCATGGCCTGGGGCAGCGCATTGGTCAAGTGGTAGCGCCGGAGGGGACATGCCGGTCGCGTTCGTCTTTCCTGGGCAGGGTTCGCAGGCGGTGGCGATGGGCCAGGCCCTGGCGCAGGCCTATCCCGAGGCGCGCGCCGTCCTCGACGAGGCCGACGCGGCCCTGGGCGGGGGCCTCTTGCGGCTCCTGTTCGAGGGCCCGGATGAGGAGCTGCGCAAGACCGCCAACACGCAGCCGGCGATCCTCGCCGTCTCCATCGCCGCCCACCGCGTGCTGGTGAAGGAGGCGGGCGGGCGGCTGCAGCTGCCGCTGTTCTACGCCGGTCATTCGCTGGGCGAGTACTCGGCCCTGGTGGCGGCCGGCTCCATGCAGCTCCAGGACGCCATCCGGGCCCTGCGCGCGCGCGGCACGTTCATGCAGGATGCGGTGCCCGCCGGAGAAGGCGCGATGGCGGCCATCCTGGGCCTCGAGCCGCACCAGGTCGCCCAGGCGTGCAAGGACGCCCAGGCGGAAGAGCCCGGCCGGGTAGTGGAGCCGGCGAACTACAACTCGCCAGAGCAGACGGTGATCGCCGGCCATGCGCCCGCCGTCGACCGGGCCATCTCGAAATGCAAGGAGCGCGGCGCCAAGCGCGCGTTGCCGCTGCCCGTCTCCGCTCCTTTCCACTGCTCGCTGATGGCGCCGGTGCAGCCCCGCCTCGCCGAGGTGCTGGGGACCATTCCGCTCAAGCAGCCCTCCGCGCCCATCGTCGCCAACGTGACCGCCGAGCCGAGCACGGACCCGGCGCGGATCCTCGAGCTGTTGCTCAGCCAGGTCACCGCGCCGGTGCGCTGGGTGGAGTCGGTGCAGCGCATGGCGATGTCCGGGGTGGACACGCTGATCGAGCTGGGGCCCGGCAAGGTGCTGACGGGGCTCTCGCGGCGCATCGACAAGAAGCTTCGCGCGTTCAACGTCGAGGACCCGGAGAGCCTGCGGGTGGTCCTGAACGAGGTGTTCAAGTGAGTCGATCGCTCGCCGCAGTGATGATCTCCGCCGCCGCCGGCCTGGCCGTGGGCCTCGCCTGCGCCGGAGCCGGGAACAACCGGAAGGGGATCAAGGACGCGTGCACGCGCAACCTGGACTGCGCGTACGGTCTGGAGTGCGTCGACGAATCCGGCGCGCCGATGGCCGCGGCGGGCGAGGATGCGGGACGCGGCAAGGCGCGGACCTGCCAGTGGAAATCGTTCGGCGATTGCGACGTCTCCGAGTCGGCCGACGGGGGCACGACGCCCACGGCCGCCCAGGGCGGGCAGCAATGTCTGGCTGGCTACAAGTGCCGCGAGGGAAAGTGTACGGTGATGTGCGCTGGCAACAAGGACTGCCGCGAGGGGGAGACCTGCAAGATCGGCATCTGCCAGCGGCAGTCGGGAGGCCAGCTCGCGCAGTGCTTCGACAACCGCGATTGCCCCTGGCCGGAGACCTGCTACTACGGCCAGTGCGTGACCCGCACCGAAGGCGTGCGCTGCCAATCGGATCTGGACTGCCACGCCGGGTTCCGCTGCATCAACGGCATCTGCCAATAGAGGTGATTCACCCAGCCCCTTGCCAGTCGGTCCGCCTGTGTTACAAGGCCGCGCCAGCCTGGCTCGGCCACAAGCGAAAGGAAGAGCAATGTCCGTCGAGGCGAAGGTCAAGAGCATCATCGCGGAGCAGCTCGGCGTCGGCGAGGACGAGATCAAGCCCGAGTCCGCCTTCATCGAGGACCTCGGCGCCGACTCCCTCGACATCGTCGAGCTGGTGATGGCCATGGAGGAGGAGTTCGAGGTGGAGATCCCGGACGAGGAGGCCGAGCACATCAAGACCGTCCAGGACGCGGTCAACTTCATCAACGAGCACAAGAAGTAGGCGGGCGGCCGGCGGCTGAAGCTGGCGGGTCGGGCAGGTCGCAGCTACCCTCAGGGACGCATGCCACGCGTTGAGCGCAGAGTCGTCGTCACCGGAATCGGGCTCGTCACGCCGCTGGGGATCGGCACCCAGCAGACGTGGGAGGCGGCGATCGCCGGCAAGAGCGGCGTGGGGCCGATCACCCGCTTCGACGCCAAGGACCTGCCCTGCCGCTTCGCGGGCGAGGTCAAGGGGTTCGATCCGGCCGCCTTCATGGACAAGAAGGAGGCGCGCCGCAACGACCTCTTCATCCAGTTCGGGCTGGCGGCCACCCAGCTGGCGCTGGAGGACTCGGGGCTCCCCACCGACAAGCCGCTCGGCGACCGCTGCGGAGTGATCGTGGGCAGCGGGATGGGCGGCCTCGCCACCCTGGAGGACACGCATCTGACGGCGGTGAACAAGGGCCACCGCCGCGTGAACCCGTTCTTCATCCCGTCGATCATCGTCAACCTGGTCGGCGGCCAGATCTCCATCCGGTACGGCGCGGCCGGGGTGAACTACGCGCCCGTCTCGGCGTGCGCCACCGGGAACCACGCCATCGGCGAGTCGATGCGGCACATCCAGCACGGCGACGTCGACCTGGTGATCAGCGGGGGCGCGGAAGCGACCATCACCCTGCTGGGCATCTCCGGCTTCACCGCGGCGCGCGCGCTCAGCGAGCGCAACGACGCGCCCGAGAAGGCCTCGCGGCCGTTCGACAAGGACCGCGACGGATTCGTGGCCGGGGAGGGCGCCGGCATCCTGATCGTCGAGGAGCTCGAGCACGCGCGCAAGCGGGGCGCGCGCATCTACTGCGAGCTGACCGGCTATTCGGCGACCGCGGACGCGTTCCACATCACCCAGCCCTCCGGCGTCGGCGCCGAGCGCGCGATGCGCCTCTGCCTCGACGACGCCGGCCTGCGCCCGGACCAGGTGCAGTACGTCAACGCGCACGGGACCTCCACGCCGGTCGGCGACATCGCCGAGACCAAGGCGATGAAGACGGTGTTCGGAGACTGGGCGAAGAAGGGGCTGATGGTCAGCTCGACGAAGAGCATGACCGGGCACCTGCTCGGCGCGGCCGGCGGCGTCGAGGCCGCGTTCACCGCGCTGGCGCTCTACCACGGCATCGTCCCGCCCACCATCAACCTCGACGATCCCGATCCGGAGTGCGATCTCGACTACGTGCCCAAGCACGCGCGCGAGGTCCGCATCGAGTCGGCCCTCTCCAACTCCTTCGGCTTCGGCGGGACCAACGCCGTCCTCGCCTTCCAGCGCTTCCGCGACTGACCCCCCGCGCTCAGGGACTAGAAGCGTTTCACGCAGAGCTCGCAGAGGTCGCAGAGGTGGATCGATTTGATCTCCGCTCGAGCCGGCGCGCGCGATCGAAGCGGAGCCGAAAAGAATCCTCTGCGTCCTCTGCGCGCTCTGCGTGAAACGATTTTGGCCCCATCCGTTGTGGTATGACGCGGGACTTCCCCCTAGGGAGACGAGATGGATTCGTTCGAGAAGCCGCTGGCCGCTGTCGACCCGGAAGTGGCGAAGCTGATCCGGGAGGAGACGGCGCGGCAGGCCGATGGGCTCGAGCTGATCGCAAGCGAGAACTTCGTTTCCGAGGCGGTGCTGGAGGCGGCCGGATCGCCTTTGACCAACAAGTACGCCGAAGGCCTCCCCGGGAAGCGGTACTACGGCGGGTGCGAGGTGGTCGACAAGGTCGAGCAGCTTGCCATCGACCGCGCCAAGACGCTCTTCGGCGCCGAGCACGCCAACGTCCAGCCGCACGCCGGGTCGCAGGCGAACATGGCCACCTACTTCGCCTTGCTCCGGCCCGGCGACCGCATCCTCTCGCTCTCGCTCGCGCAGGGCGGCCATCTCACGCACGGCTCTCCGGTGAACTTCTCCGGCAAGCTCTTCGAGATCCACCACTACGGGCTCGATCCCAGGACCGAGACCATCGACTTCTCCGCCACGCGCAAGCTGGCCCAGGAGATCCGTCCCCGCGCCGTCCTCTGCGGCGCCTCGGCCTACCCGCGCACGCTCGACTTCGTGCGGTTCCGCGAGATCTCCGAGGAGGTGGGCGCGATGATGATCTGCGACATCGCGCACATCGCCGGCCTGGTCGCGGTCGGGCTCCACCCCAGCCCGGTGCCGCTCGCCGACGCGGTCACCACCACCACCCACAAGACGCTGCGCGGGCCGCGCTCCGGGCTGATCCTCTGCAAGCAGCAGCACGCCAAGGCGGTGGACTCGAACGTCTTCCCGGGCATCCAGGGCGGACCGCTCGAGCACATCATCGCCGCCAAGGCGGTCGCCTTCGGCGAGGCGCTGCGGCCGGAGTTCAAGGAGTACCAGCAGCGCATCCTCGACAACGCGCAAGCGCTGGCGCAGGGCCTGATCGAGGGCGGGCTCCGCCTGGTCGCGGGCGGGACCGATACGCATCTGATGTTGTGCGACCTGCGCCCGAAGAAGCTGACCGGCAAGATCGCCGAGACGGCCCTGGGCAAGGCGGGGATCACCACCAACAAGAACATGATCCCCGGCGATCCGGAGAAACCCTTCGTCACCAGCGGCCTTCGCCTCGGCACTCCCGCGCTCACCACCCGGGGCATGGGCCCCGCGGAGATGCGGACGGTGGCGAAGCTGATCGTGCGCGTCCTCGACGCGCCCGAGGACGCCGGGGTGCACGAGCGCGTGCGCGGCGAGGTGCGCGAGCTCTGCCGCCACTTTCCTCTCTACGCGAAGAGGCTCGGACAGCGCGCATGAAGTGCCCGTTCTGCGCCGAGCTGGAGAACAAGGTCATCGACTCGCGCCTCTCCAACCAGGGCGCGGTGATCCGGCGGCGGCGCGAATGCCTGGGCTGCGAGCGGCGCTTCACCACCTACGAGCGGGTCGAGGAGATCCTCCCGATGGTGGTGAAGAAGGACGGCCGCCGGGAGAGCTTCGACCGGCACAAAGTCGTGGCCGGTATCCAGCTCGCCTGCCAGAAGCGGCCGGTCTCCTCCGAGCAGGTCGAGGCCATCGTCGACGGAATCGAGCGGCGGCTGCAAGAGCTGGGCGAGAAGGAGGTGCCGAGCAGCTTCATCGGCGAGTCGGTGATGCGCGAGCTGTCGCGCCTCGACGAGGTGGCCTACGTGCGCTTCGCCTCGGTGTACCGCTCGTTCAAGGACCTGGGCGAGTTCATGAGCGAGCTGAAGGAGCTGATCCACGAGCGCAAGGGCAAGCAGAAGTAGGCCGCCCGGCGGGAGGGCCCCCTCGCGCGACGAGCGGCTCATGCGCCACGCGCTCGCCGAAGCCGAGCTGGGGCGCGGCCGCACCCATCCCAACCCGATCGTGGGCGCGCTGGTGGTCTCGCGCGGCAAGGTGATCGCCGCGGGGCACCACGAGAAGGCCGGCGGACCCCACGCGGAAGTCGTGGCGCTGCGCAAGGCCGGAGAGCGGGCGCGCGGCGCCGACCTGTACGTGACGCTCGAGCCCTGCAACCACCACGGCCGGACGCCGCCGTGCACGGAGGCCATCCTCGCCTCCGGCGTGCGCCGCGTGGTGGTGGGCAGCGTCGACCCGAACCCCCTGGTCCACGGCCGCGGCATCCGCCGGCTGCGCGCGGCCGGACTGCCGGTCGAGGTCGGGGTGCTGCGCGACGCGTGCGACGCGACCAACGAGATGTGGTTCAAGTACATCACCCGCAAGCTGCCGTGGGTGATGCTCAAGGCGGCGGTCACGCTCGACGGCAAGATGGCCACGCGAGCGGGGGACGCGCGCTGGGTGAGCGGCCGCGAATCGCGGATGCTGGTCCACGTGCTCCGGGACGAGATGGACGCCGTCCTGATCGGCGTCGGCACCGCGCTGGCCGACGATCCCAGGCTCACCTCCCGGCTCCCCAGCACCCGGGGCCGTTCGGTCACCCGCGGAGTGCCGCCGCGCGATCCGGTGCGGGTCGTGGTGGACTCCACTGCACGCCTGCCAGCGACGGCGCGCCTGTTCCGGCAGCGCTCCGGCGCTCCCACGCTGGTCGCTTGCACGCTCCGCGCTCCTCCCGCGCGGGTGAAGGCGCTGCAGCGCGCGGGCGCGGAGATCGTCCGGTGCCGCGCCGACCGCGTCGGCCGGGTGGACCTGAAAGACCTGCTCCGGCGCCTCGCCGGACGGGGGATTACCTCGGTGCTGGTCGAAGGCGGCGCGCGCATCCACGGGAGCTTCCTCTCCCGAAAGCTGTGGGACGAGCTGTACCTCTTCATCGCACCCAGGGTGGCGGGCGAGGGGGGGCTCTCCTGGGCCGGATTCGAAGGGCCCCGCCACATGGACCAGGCCCCCGGCGCGCGCATCGTGGACAGCAGCCGGGTGGGAGACGATCTGCTCGTCACCGCCCGTCCCCTGGGATAGAACCAGGGGGTGTTCACCGGGCTGGTCGAGGACGTCGGAACGATCGCCGAGGTCGCGCCCGTCCCTGGCGGCGGCGCGCGGATCGCGGTGCGTACCCGCCTGCCCGAAGACGACCTCGCGCACGGCGCCAGCGTGGCGGTGGACGGCGCCTGCTTGACCGTGGTGGACCGGAAAGACGCGACCTTCTCCGCCGACGTTTCCCTGGAGACGCTGCGGCGCACCACGCTCGGCGACCGGCGGCCGGGGGACGCGGTAAATTTGGAGTCCCCGCTCGCCCTGGGTGAGCGCCTGGGCGGTCACCTGGTGCTCGGCCACGTCGACGGTGTCGGCCGCATCCGCAGCCGCGAGCAGGCCGGCGAGGCCGTCCGGGTGGTGGTGGAAGTCCCGGCCGACCTCCTGCCGCTGGTGGTGGAGAAGGGCTCGGTCGCGCTGGATGGGATCAGCCTCACCGTGAACGAGCTGGTCGGAGCGGATTCCATCTCGCTGATGCTCATCCCGGAGACGTTGCGCGCGACCACCTGGGGAACGAAGCGCGCGGGCGATCGCGTCAACGTGGAGGCGGACATCCTCGCCAAGCACGTGGCGCGCCTGATCCAGGCCCGAGGGAGCCGAACGTGACCGAGATCGAGAGGGTGGAGCACGCCCTGAGCGAGATCCGGCAAGGGCGGATGGTGATCCTGGTCGACGACGCGGACCGGGAGAACGAAGGCGACCTGGTCCTGGCCGCGCAACACGTCACGCCGGAAGCGATCAACTTCATGGCCAAGAACGCCCGCGGCCTCATCTGCCTGAGCCTCACCGACGACCAGGTGAAGCGGCTCGGCCTGCCCATGATGGTGCAGGAGAACGAGAGCACCTACGCGACCGCCTTCACGGTGAGCATCGAGGCCGCAAGCGGCGTGACCACGGGAATCAGCGCGGCCGACCGCGCGACCACGATCAAGGCGGCCATCGACCCGGAGGCGAAGCCGAGCGACGTGGTGCGCCCCGGGCACGTCTTCCCGCTCAAGGCGCGCAAGGGAGGAGTGCTGGTCCGCGCCGGGCAGACGGAAGGTTCGGTGGATCTGGCGCGCCTCGCCGGCCTCAACCCCGCGGGCGTCATCTGCGAGGTGATGAACGACGACGGCACCATGGCGCGCATGCCCGATCTGGAGAAGTTCGCGGCGAAGCATGGGCTGTCCATCTTGAGCGTCGGCGACGTCATCCACTACCGCATGCAGCGCGAGCGCCTGGTGCGCCGCGCAGTCGAGGCCCGGGTCCCCACCGAGTTCGGCGGCGAGATGCGCTGCATCGCATACGAGAACGACGTCGACCAGCTGAACCACGTCGCCTTCGTGAAGGGCGCCTGGGAGCCCGACGAGCCGGTGCTGGTGCGCGTCCACTCCAAGTGCCTGACGGGGGACGTGTTCGGGTCCCGCCGCTGCGACTGCGGCCCCCAGCTCCACCGGGCGCTGCAGATGATCGACCAGGCAGGGAAGGGCGTGCTGGTGTACCTCGATCAGGAGGGGCGCGGGATCGGGCTGGTCAACAAGCTGCGCGCGTACAACCTGCAGGACGACGGGCACGACACCGTGGAAGCCAACCACAAGCTCGGCTTCAAGGCCGACTTGCGCGACTACGGGATCGGCGCGCAGATCCTCTGGGACTGCGGCGTGCGCAAGATGCGCCTGATGACCAACAACCCGAAAAAAATCGACGGCCTCAAGCAGCTCTACGACCTCGAGGTGGTGGAGCGGGTGCCCATCGAGGTGGGCCACTCGGAGCACAACGCGGACTATCTGCAGTCGAAGCGCGACAAGATGGGGCACCTCCTCTCGCTCGTCGGCGAGCCGAAGAAGTAGCCCGGCCGCACGCCCGCGCAAAACGCATGTCGACCCACGCGCCCAGACCGGAAGCCGCCCTCAGCGCGAAAGGGATGCGCTTCGCCCTGTGCGCGACCCGCTGGAACCCGGAGGTGGTCGAGCAACTCCTGGCCGGAGCGCGAGCGGCGCTCGAGGAGCGCGGGCCGGAGGAGATCCGCGTCCTCCGCTGCGCCGGCGTCTTCGAGCTGGGGCCGCTCGCCGCGCGGGTGGCCCGGGCTGGCGAAGTGGACGGCATCGTCGCGCTGGGCTGCCTGGTCCGGGGGGCGACCGATCACTACACGGTGCTCGCGTCCGAGGTGACCCGCGCGCTCGGAACGCTGGCGATGGAGGCCGCCACCTCTCCGCGCGCGCTGGCGGTCGCCTTCGGCGTGCTGACCTGCGAGAGCATGGTCCAGGCGATGGAGCGCGCCGATCCACGCGGGATGGACAAGGGCGGAGAGGCCGCCCTGGCTTGCCTCGAGCAGGTCCACGCCCTGCGCGGGGCCGAGTCGCCCCTGCCTGCCGGGCGGCGGGGAGGTCGGTAGATGGGTTCCCGCACCAAGGCGCGCGAGTGCGCTCTGCAGGCGCTCTACCAGCTCGACACCAGCGGCGGCACGCCCGCCGACGTGCTGGCCGGCCTGTGGGCGCACTTCGAACCGGTCGACGAGGACACCAAGACGTTCGCCGAGGCGCTGGTGCGTGGCGCGCAGCGCGAGCAGACGGCCATCGACCAGCTCATCCAGCGCACCTCGACGAACTGGAAGCTGGAGCGGATGGCAAGGGTGGACCGCAACATCCTGCGGCTCGCCGTCTACGAGATCCTCAAGCGTGCCGACGTGCCCGTGAAGGTGACGCTCAACGAGGCCATCGAGCTGTCGAAGAAGTACGGGTCGGAGGACTCGTCGGCGTTCGTCAACGGCATCCTCGATCGCATCGCCAACTCGTCCAGCCTGCCCGGCCAGGTCCCCAAGCAGGAGCGCTGATGGAGCTGTCCTATTACCCGCTCACCATGGAGGCTCTCGACCAGGCCGATGCGGAAGCGCTCTGCCTGTTCGTCTCGGAGGACGAGCGCCCGCTGACCGGGCTCGCCGGGCTGGTGGACTGGCGACTGTCCGGCCGCCTGTCGCGGATGATCCGCGCCGGCCTGGTGATCGGAGCGGCTGGGGAGGCGCTGCTCACCCCTCCGGGGATGCGGCTCGCCTTCAAGAAGCTGTTCCTCTTCGGCCTCGGCACCGCGCGCGCCGACGAAGAGCTGGCGGGGCGGCTCGCCGATGCGCTGCGCCGGCTCGCCCAGGCGGGCGTGAAAGATGCCGCGCTGCAGCTGCCGGCGCGCCTCGCTCCCGAGCTCGGCGTGCGGACCCTCAAGGACGGCGACGGCACCCTCGCGCGGGCGCTCGTGTTCACGCTCGAGCCCGGCAAGCTGGTCACCTCGCTCTCGCAATCGTCCGGAGCGTCGCAGGTGGAACGCCGAGTGGTGAAGGTGCCGTCTCCTCCAAAGGCCTCGCCCGCGCCGCGCGTGAAGCACAGGCCCACTCCGCCTGCCGGGTCGACCGCCGTACCGCCACGCTCGTCCGCGGCGCCGCCCGCTTCCGAGCCCACGGACACGCCCCCGGCACCACGCACTCCACCACCCAAGCCGCAGCGCTACGTCCCTCCTCCTCCGAAAGATCCGGGCCCCAAGAAGCGGCGCTAGACGCGTCCCCACGACGCCGCGCCATGAAAGCGTAGCCGCCCCTGTTCGGCGGCGATTAGCGAGCGGCTGGTGCTTGTCGGCTGCCCGTCGAGCCACCAGCTTCCTCCGGGCGGACGTCCGCCGGAGGAGGCGCAATGACCTTGCTCGCTCTGTTGCTCGCCCTCGCTCAGCAAGGGGGCCAGCCGACCACCCACGATCAGCCCGGCGTATCGCAGCCGAGCCCCAACGACGCGCGGCCGGACAGGTACACCTCGAGCAACACCACGGACAAGGCCGAGTCGCTGCCTTCCGATCACCACACCGACCTGCAGGGAGAGCAGCCCGCGAAGAAGACGAAGCGCGGGAAGGCCCGGGCGGCCCGGGCGAAGCCGCTGCCTGAGCCGTCCACGCCGCCGAGCGCGGAGCACCAGGACGGGCAGATCGAGCGCCAGGGCGGGAAGGGCAAGGCCCCGCGGCAGCCGAAGCCGATCGGCGAGAAGGCCGACCAGTAACGCCGTTCTCTACTCCGCCGCTCGATTTGGTCGGTCTAAGGCGTGAGCCTCTCCATCATGCGCGGGAAGGGGATGGTCTCGCGCACGTGGTGCAGGCCGCAGATCCACCCCAGGGTCCGCTCCACGCCCAGTCCGAATCCGGAGTGGGGCACCGACCCGAACTTGCGCAGGTCGAGGTACCAGGAGAACGCCTCGCGGGGCAGCTTGTGCTCGTCGATCGCGCGGAGCAGCGTCTCGTAGTCGTCCTCGCGCTGCCCGCCTCCCACGATCTCGCCGTACCCCTCGGGCGCGAGGACGTCCACGCCCAGCGCCAGCTTCGGGTCCTGCGGGTCCTTCTTGAAATAGAAGGCCTTCAGCGAAGCAGGGTAGCGGTGCACCATCACGGGCCGGTCGAATTGCCTGCCCAGCACCGTCTCCTCGTCGCCGCCGAAATCGGCCCCCCATTCCACGGGGTGGCCGGCCTTGCGGATCGCCTCTACCGCCTCCGTGTAGGTGATGCGCGGGAACGGCTTCTGCACCTTCCGCAGCGGCGCGAGGTCCCGCTCCAGCACGCCCGTCAGCTCCTTCTCGTGCTTCTCCAGCACCGTTCCGACGATCTCCACCAGGAAATCCTCCGCGAGATCCATGTTGCCGGCCAGGTCCAGCCAGGCGACCTCGGGCTCGACCATCCAGAACTCGGTCAGGTGCCGCCGGGTCTTGCTCTTCTCCGCCCGGAAGGTGGGGCCGAACACGTACGCCTTGCCGACCGCCATGGCCGCCGCCTCGCCGTAGAGCTGGCCGCTCTGGGTGAGGAAGGCCTTGCCCAGGTCGAAATAGGGGACCTCGAACAGGGTTGACGTCCCTTCACAGGCGGCCGGGGTGAGGATGGGCGAGTCGACCAGCGTGAACCCGCGCTCGTCGAAGTAGTCGCGGATGGCCTTGATGAGGGTGTGCCGCACGGCGAGGATCGCCCGCTGCCGGGCGCTGCGAAGCCAGAGGTGCCGCTGCTCCTGCAGGAATCCGACGCCGTGCTCCTTGGGCTGGATCGGGTAGCCGGGTTGACCCTGCCGGAGGTTGAAGTCCTTGACGTGGATCTCGAACCCGATGGGCGAGCGCGGGTCCTTCGCCACGGTGCCGCGGACCTCGATGGCCGCTTCCTGGGGCGCCTGTTCGGCCGCCGCGAACGCCGCCTCGGGGACGTCCTTCTTGGAAACGACGCACTGGATGACTCCAGTGCCGTCGCGCAGCTGGACGAAGTGAAGCTTTCCGCTGGACCGCTTTGCGTACAACCAACCGCGCAGCAGGAGCTCCTGCCCTTCGTGCCGGGCGATGTCGCGCACGTAGACGTGGGATTCCATCGGGCGCTCTATAGCAGACCGACTTGCCCAAGTCGGGAGGGTTCTGCTACCTGACCCGGCTTCCCCGCGCCGCGAAGCGTTAGAATGGGCACAGCGGAGGCAACGTGCAGGACCGGTACGACCCGAAGTCGCTCGAACCGCGCTGGCAGAAGGAGTGGGCAGGGAAGGACCTGTTCCGCGCCGGCGTCCGCTCGGGCGCGCCCAAGCGGTATGTGCTGGCCATGCTCCCCTATCCGTCCGGGGAGATGCACATGGGCCACGTCCGCGTGTACTGCATCACCGACGTGCTGGCGCGCTACGCGCGCAAGCGCGGGTTCGACGTGCTGCACCCGCTGGGCTGGGACTCCTTCGGGCTGCCCGCCGAGAACGCCGCCATCAAGGAGGGCCTGCACCCGGCGGTGCGCACGCCGAACAACATCGCCTCGTTCAAGGACGACGTGAATGCGCTGGGCATCTCGATCGACTGGTCGCGCGAGCTCTCCACCAGCGACCCTGAGTACTACAAGTGGAACCAGTGGTTCTTCCTCCGGATGATGGAGCGGGGCCTGGTCTACCGGCGCCGCTCGCGCGTGAACTTCTGCCCGAGCTGCAACACGGTCCTGGCCAACGAGCAGGTCGAGGACGGCCTCTGCTGGCGGTGCGGCAGCGTGGTGCAGGAGCGAGAGATCCCGGAGTGGGCGTTGCGCATCACGCACTACGCCGATCGGCTGCTGGAAGGCCTGGACGGCCTGGACTGGCCGGAGCGGGTCACCACCATGCAGCGGAACTGGATCGGGCGCTCCGACGGCCTGGAGATCGAGTTCCCGGTGGTCGGCGCGGGGGAGGAAGACGCCTTCCGCGTCTTCACCACGCGCGCGGACACCATCTTCGGAGCAACCTACGTGGCGGCCGCGCCCGACCACCCGCTGGTGCGGAAGCTGGTCAAGGGCGCCAAGCGCAAGGAGATCGACGCGTTCGCCGAGCGCGTCCGGGCGGCGGCGCGCCAGGTGGGGGAAGGCGCGGCGGCCGCGGAGAAGGAAGGCATCGACACCGGCCTGCGCGCCCGGAACCCCTTCACCGGCGAGCACGTTCCGGTCTGGGTCGCGAACTTCGTGCTGGCCGGGTACGGCACCGGCGCGGTCATGAGCGTGCCCGCGCACGACCAGCGCGACTTCGAGTTCGCCAAGAAGTATGGCCTGCCGATCCGCTGGGTGGTCCAGCCCGACGAGCCTCAGAAGCCCGAGATGCCCTCGGTCGACAAGGCGTTCACGGAGTACGGCGCTCTGGTCGACTCGGGCGACTTCACCGGCCTTCCCTCGGAGCAGGCCCGGCTCGCCATCGCCGCCGAGGCGCAGCGGCGAGGCATCGGCCGGCCGACGGTGAACTACCACTTGCGCGACTGGGGGATCTCGCGGCAGCGGTATTGGGGCACGCCGATCCCGATCGTCTATTGCAAGCGCTGCGATCCGGAAGGGAAGGGCATCCCGGTCCCCGACGAGGACCTCCCCGTCCTGCTGCCGGACATCGACGTCAAGGAGGTCCTGACCGGCAAGGGCGAGCCGCCCCTGGCGAAGGTGCCTTCCTTCGTGAACACGAAATGCCCGCGCTGCGGCGGCAAGGCGAGGCGCGAGGTGGACACGATGGACACCTTCGTCGACTCGAGCTGGTACATGCAGCGGTACCTCTCGCCGCACGAGAGCCGCGCGCCGTTCCTGCGCCACGACGCGGACCGTTGGCTCCCGGTGGACCTGTACGTCGGCGGCCCCGAGCACGCGGTGCTGCACCTGCTCTATTTCCGGTTCTGGACCAAGGTCATGCAGGAGATGGGGCTCTGCGCGAATACCGAGCCCGCCCACAAGCTGGTCACGCAGGGGATCGTGAAGGGGCGTGACGGCGAGAAGATGTCCAAGGCGCGGGGCAACGTGGTCTCGCCGCGCGACATCATCGCGAACTACGGTGCGGACACGGCGCGGCTGTTCATCCTCTTCGCCGCCCCGACCGAGAAGGACATGGACTGGTCCGACGAGCAGATCGAGGGCCAGTTCCGCTTCCTGGGCCGGCTGCACCGCCTGTTCGCCGCGCAGGCGCCGCGCGTGGCCGGAAAGACCGTGCACGCCTCGCAGGCGCAGGGCGACGCGCTGGAGCTGCGGCGCAAGACGCACCGGACCATCGCCCGGGCCACGCAGCAGCTCGAGCGGCTGCAGTTCAACACGGCGATCTCCAGCCTGATGGAGCTGTCCAACGCGGCCAGCGCGTTCGAGCCGCAGGACGCGGGCGGCGAAGCGGCTCTCGCGGAGGCGCTCGAGACGCTCGCGCAGCTGCTCTCGCCGTTCGCGCCTCACATGGCCGAGGAGCTGTGGGCCGCGCTGGGGCACACGGCGAAACAGCGGGACGAGGAGCTGTCGCTGCGCCCCTGGCCGGTGGCGGACCTGCAGCTCATCGCCGAGGAGACGGTCCACATCGCCGTCCAGGTCAATGGCAAGCTGCGCGGCGAGGTGCTCGTCCCCGCCGCCGCCGCCGAGGACGAGATCCGCGCCGCCGCCGCCCTGGACCCGAAGATCCGCAACTGGATCGACGGCAAGACCGTCAAAAAGGTCGTCGTCATCCCCAGACGCCTCGTCAACTTCGTCGTCGCCTGACAAAGCGATTGCACCACTGAGCACACGGAGGGCACGGAGATTTGTTGTTTCAAAGAATAGTTCTCCGTGATCTCTGTGCCCTCCGTGGTGCGATTCTTTTAGTCCCCCTCATTGCGCTCGGGGGGTGTGGGTATCGGGTGGCGAGGCCGGGGGATGTGCCGAAGGGGCAGGACATCCGGGTGGCGGCGTTCCAGAACTACACGGCGCAGGTCGAGGCGGGAGGAGTCTTCGCCGCGGCGATCCGGGAAGAGCTGGCGGCGCGGGGCAGACTCGCTCCGGAGGGCGCCTCCGGGCCGGAGCTGACTGGCGAGCTGATCTCCCTGGCGAGCACCCCCAGCGCGCTCGGGGCGCAAGGCGCGTTTGCCTTCAGCCTCTCCGCCACGGTCCGGGTCCGGCTGCGGGACGCGTCGGCCGTCGTCTACGAGGACCAGGCCGGGCTGGGCGAGGACTACCTGGCCGGAGTGGACGTGCTGGGCACCGAGGCGAACCGGCGGGCCGCGCTCCGCCGCCTGGCGCGGAACCTGTCCCGCGAGCTGCTCCAGCGCATGAGCGTGGCCGCGAGGTTCTGACCTCTCCCGGCTAGCTGCGCATGAGGGGGACACCATTCCCATGGTGTCCCCACCCCCATGGTGTCCCCACCTCTATTTCGCGGGGTGCGAGGCGGCCTTGCTGAGGCGCGCGATGCGCCGCGAGGCCTGCGCCTTGTGGATCACGCCCTTGGACGCCGCCTTGGAGATCGCGCGCACCGCCGCGGTCAGCTCCGCCTTGGTCCGCGTGGCGTCGCCGGCCGTGAGCGCCTCGCGGAACTTCCGCACCTGCGTCCGCAGCGCCGAAGTGATGGCCTGGTTGCGCGCGCGGTGCCGGATCGCCTGGCGGTTCTGCTTCTCTGCGGACTTGGTGTTCGCCACGTTCCAGGGCTCCGATCTGCTCGAAAAGGAGGCGGTGCGATAGCACCGCGGCCGTCCGGGTGTCAATCGCGCCGGGCAGAACGCCGGGCGAAGCCGTCCACACCTTGTCCACGCCCCGGAAATCCGCGATTCCTGGGCATCTCCGCAATCCCGGGCCCGGGCCGGGCTCCCGCGGACGTCCCGGGCAAGCGCCCGGAACTGCGCCCGTTCTCGGGCCCGGGCGGCCCGCTTTCCGAGGGAACGCTCGCCGCTCTCGCGGTCCGTGAAAATTTACAGATCATCGCAATCCACAGCCGGTCCACAGGCGGCGCTGCGACTGTGAAAAAAGGCGTCGATGTGCGTCACGCAGGGCTTTTTTCGAGCCGCTTGGCCTCGTCCCAGAGCCGGTCCATCTCCGCGAGCGTGGCGTCGGGCGGCGTGCGGCCCTGCTCGCGCAACCGCTCCTCGATGTGGTGGAAGCGCGACTCGAAGCGGCGCACCGCGCCGCGCAGCGCCTCCTCGGGATGCGCCTCGAGGACCCGGCCCAGGTTGGCGAGCGCGAAGAGCAGATCGCCCAGCTCCTGCTCCACGCGGCCGTGCATTTTGTGCGCGGCGGCGGACTCGGACGAGGTCCCACCGCGCTCGGCGATCGCCCCTTCCAGCTCCCCGAGCTCCTCGCGCACCTTCGCCAGAACGCCTTCGATTTCCGGCCAGTCGAAGCCCACCGCCGCCGCCTTCTCGGTGATCCGCTCCGCCCGGACCAGCGCCGGCAGGCCCACCGGCACGCCGCCGATCGCGCTGCGCGGCGCCTCGCCCTTCGCCTTGCGCTCGTCGGCCTTGATCCGCTCCCAGTTCTTCACCACCTCGCGGGACCCGGAGACGCTCACCTCGCCGAACACGTGCGGATGCCTCCGGGTAAGTTTTTCGGAGATACTGTCGCACACCTGGGCGAAGTCGAACTTGCCCTCCTCGCGCGCGATGCGCGCCTGGAACACGACCTGGAAGAGCAGATCGCCCAGCTCTTCCTTGTGGTGCTGCGCGTCGCCCGCCTCGATCGCCTCGATGACCTCGTGCGCCTCCTCCAGGAGGTAGGGCGTCAGCGTGCGCAGGCTCTGCTCGCGATCCCAGGGGCAGCCGCCCGGGTCGCGCAGCTTGTCCATGATGCGCAGCAGGCGGCCTAACGCGGCCTGTGCCGAGGTGGGATTCTCCATGGCGGGCGGTCTACCACATGCGCCCCTCCGTCAGAGCCGATTCCTTGCTGGGCTTTCGAGGCGGCCGGTAGGATGAACGCGTGGTTTCCTCGACGACGCGGCGCGCGGTCGCGATTGCGGCGCTGTTCGCCTGCGCCGCGGCGTACGGCGTGCGCGCGGAAGACGTCGAGGCGCCGCCTCCGGTCGTCGCTCCCCCGGCGCCGCCTCCACCCGGCCAGGTCTCGATCCTGCCCGCGGAGAAGAGCGCCGATCTGATGGCGCACTGGGCCCAGCGCCGCGAATACCTGCGCGAACGCGACCAGCGCCGGGCCGAGGACGAGGAGCAGCGCGTCCGCCAGCTCAAGGACGAGCTGGCGCTGGAGAACGTGTTCGGCGTGGCCGCCGCGCTGGTGCGCGAGAGCCACGAGACGCTCGCCGCCGAGTCGCCGGCCCTGGCGCGCAAGGCGTGCAAGCTGGCCGTCGAGCTGGCTCCAGCCCTCCCCGCCGCGCATATCTGCCTCGCGCGCGCCACGCTGGCCGAGGACCCGAGCGCGCTCTCGGCAGCGGGGGCATCCGCCCTGGCCGCTCTCCGGGCGGCGCTGGCCGACCCCCGCATGGGTCGGGCCCTGGCGGTCAACGCCGGAGGGGTCGCGCTCACGGGCGTCCTGGGGGCGGCCTTCGCCTTCGTGCTGCTGCTCTTCTTGCGCTATGCGCAACTCTACGTCCACGACGTGCGCCACCTGTTCCCCGCCGGGGCCCGGCGCTGGCAGACGAACCTCCTCGCTGCGGCGCTGATCCTCTCGCCGCTCCTCCTCCAGGCCGGGTTCGTCCCGCTCCTCTTCACGCTCCTCTTTGCCGTGGCGCTGTACGCCAGCGCCGCCGAGGTGGCGCTGGGCTGCCTCGCCCTGGTCCTGCTCGCATCGCTTCCGTTCGCGTCCGACGGGCTGGCGCGGGTGGCCGCGTTCGGGGGGCCGGCCGCGGACGTGTGGGCGCTGGAGCACGGAGAGGGCACCCCCCGCGAGCTCCGGCGGCTGCAAGAGAGGCTGCGCTCGGGCAAGCCGGAGATGGCGGTGGCCTTCGCCCTGGCGCACAAGGCCAAACGGGAAGGCGACCTGGCGCAGGCGGAGCAGCTCTACCGAAAGGCGCTGGATGCAGGGCAGGGCGGTTCCTATCGGGCCCTGGCTGCCGCGCACAACAACCTCGGCACCGTCTACCTGCTCTTGAACGACGCGCAGCGCGCGGTGCCCGAGTACCAGAAGGCGATGGACCTGCAGGACAACCTGGCCGCCCCGCACTTCAACCTGAGCCGGGCGTACGCCCTGGGTGGAGTGGACTCCCTGGAGAAGGTGCAGGCCGAGCAGGCCCGCGCGCTGGACCTGGACCGCGCCGGCATCGACGCCTTCACCGGCGGTCAGCTGGGGGTGAACCGCCGATCGAACAAGTTCCTGCTCGACGTCCCGCTCGACGAGTCGATGCTCGGGCCGCTCCTGGACGCGGAGGCGCGGGTGGCCGCGCCCGTGGACGACGAGGTGCGCGCGATCCTCGCCGGTCCGCTGCCGGCGGGCGCCGCGACCGCGCTGCCGCTGCTGGCGGCGGTGGGATTGGTGGCGCTGCATGCGCTGCGGCACCGCATCCGTCCGAGCGGGCGGTGCGAGCGCTGCGGGCGCGAAGTGTGCAAGCGCTGCGACGGCGACGCCCGCCCCTCCGAGGCGCTCTGCGCGCAGTGCGTGAACGTCTTCGTGCGGCGCACCGGCGTCGACCCGACCGAGCGCATCCGCAAGGAGGTCGCCGTCCACGCCTACCAGCGGCGCCGCACGCTCCTCGCCCGCGCCTTCAACCTGCTCTCCGGCGCCGGGCACGTCCTGCTCGGCTATCCCGTCTCGGGCGTCGTCTTCCTGCTGCTCACCGGCCTGCTCGCCTCCAGCGTCCTGTTCTGGCACGGGTTGGCGCGCGATCCAGTGGCGGTGCGATCCAGCATCTCGCTGCTGCGCGTCGGCGCTACGATCGCCTGTTTCCTCCTCGTCTGGGCGATCTGCCTGCGGAATCTCATGGCCAAGCAGCGGGCGGAGGGCGCATAGATGGCGCTCTCCGGCACGCTCAAGGACTTCGGCATCGCCGACATCCTCCAGCTCATCGGGCACCAGACGAAGACGGGCACGCTGGTGCTCAAGAGCGGCAACGACGAAGTGGACGTCCTCTTCGTCGACGGCACGGTGGTGTTCGCCACCCAGAAGGCGCGCAACAAGGCGGACCTGTTGGGCGCGCTGCTCCAGCGGGCGGAGCTGATCACCGAGGAGAAGCTGCAGGAGGCGCTCACCGAGCAGCAGCGGAGCCTCAAGCGCCTCGGCGACGTCCTGGTGCAGCAGAGCTTCGTCGACGCGGCGACGCTCTCCCAGGTGATGCGCCTGCAGACCACCGAGACGCTCTACCGCCTGTTCCGCTGGAAGACCGGCACGTACGAGTTCACCCAGGAGGACGTCGACGCCGGCAAGAGCGGGTTCGAGCCCATCCGGGCGGAGGCGATCCTCCTGGAAGGCTTCCGGCGCATGGACGAGTGGCCGGCGGTCCGCAAGAAGATCCCGTGGAATGACGCCACCTTCGAGCGGGTGAAGGGCATCGACAGCCCACCGGACGGCGACGGCGGCGGCGGCACGCCGACCGAGAGCCACCGGTTGGCGTATCGCCTGGCCGTGGAGGGCCGCACGGCCGAAAAGGTCGCGGACGTGTCGCTCCTGGGGGAGTTCGAGGCGCTCAAGGCGCTGGTCGAGCTACAGGAATGGGGCTACGTCAAGGTGCTGCCGCCCGAGCGCGGCACGCGGGCGGCGGTGAAGGGGCTCGCCGAGGGCGGGCGGCGCCTGGCGAGGAGCGGGGCGCTCCTCCGGCTGGCGTTCTCCGCCGCCTTCTTCGCCGCGACCTTGTTCCTCGTGCACCTGATGGCTCCCGCCCTGGGGGCGACCCGGACGGAAAATCCCGCCCGCCGCGGTGCGGTGGCGCGGCTGCTCTCGCGCGGCCAGCTGCTCCGGCTGGAGAGCGCGCTGGAGCTGTACCGGCTGGAGCACGGCGAGTACCCCCGCGAGCTGCGCCAGCTGGTCGAGGCGCGGGTGGTGGCCGAGGAGGACCTGCGCTACCCGTTCCGCCAGCCTTATCATTACCGGAGGACGCCGCACGGGTTTGTCTTGCTCCCTCCGCTCGATTAATAAGACGCTGATGGCAGAACCTTCCGCTCGCCTGGAGCTGATCGACAACGACGGAGCAAGGGCCCTCGCGGGGGGCCGCAGTGAGAACCTGAGGCTGGTGGAGAAGCGCCTCGGGGTCCACATCGGACAGCGCGGCAACGTGTTCCTCATCTCGGGCGAGCCCGACCGGGTGCAGCTCGCCGAGCGCCTGCTCGCGCAGCTCAACGCGCTGATCGAGAAGAAGTACCCGCTGGGCCTCGAGGACGTGGAGCAGGCGTGCAAGGTGCTGCTGAGCGACCCGGGCGCGGACCTGCGGGAGATCTTCCTCGACACCGTCTACATCACCAGCCGCAACCGGCCGGTCACGCCGAAGGGCTTTGCCCAGAAGGCTTACATCGACGCCATCCGCAGATACGACATCGTCTTCGGCATCGGTCCGGCGGGCACCGGGAAGACGTACCTGGCGATGGCCATGGCCGTGGCCGCCCTGGTGGAGCGGCGGGTGAAGCGGATCGTCCTGTGCCGGCCGGCGGTCGAGGCGGGCGAGAAGCTCGGCTTCCTCCCGGGCGATCTGGCGGAGAAGGTGAGCCCGTACCTGCGTCCCCTCTACGACGCACTGCACGACCTGATGGACATGGACCGCGCGCAGGACCTGCTCGAGCGCGGCACGGTCGAGGTCGCTCCGCTGGCCTTCATGCGGGGGCGGACGCTCAACGACTCCTTCGTCATCCTCGACGAGGCGCAGAACACCACCACCGAGCAGATGAAGATGTTCCTCACCCGGCTGGGCTTTGGATCGAAGGCCGTGGTCACCGGCGACGCCACCCAGGTCGATCTGCCCGCCGGCAAGCCTTCGGGGATGAACGAGGCGCGCGAGATCCTGCGCGACGTGGAAGGCATCCGGTTCGTCGAGTTCAGCGACCGCGACGTGGTGCGGCACCCGCTGGTGCAGGAAGTGGTGCGCGCCTACGAAGCGGCGGCGAAGAAATAGGGCTGGCGGATTGCGGCTGGCGGTTGACGCGACCTCTGGAGAAGAGAACATGCTCGCGATGATCGTGGCGGCCGCGCTGGCGGCGAACGCGTCGGGGATCGAGTTCATCGAGGACGACTATCCCAAGGCGCTCGCGCAGGCGCGCAAGGAGCGGAAGCCGGTCCTGGTCGATACCTGGGCGCTGTGGTGCCACACCTGCCTGTCGATGAAGCGGTTCGTGTTCCCGGATGCGGGGCTGCGGCCGGTGAAGGACGCAGTGGTGTGGCTCGCCATCGACAGCGAGAACCCGAAGAACAACTCCTTCCTCGATCGCTTTCCGCTGGATGCCTGGCCGACCTTCCTGGTGATCGAGCCCCGCGGAGAGCGCGTGGTGGGCCGCTGGATCGGCGCCGCCAGCGTCAACGACTTCCGCGCCTTCGTGCAGGAGGGCGCGCGAGCCGCGGCGGGCAAGGAGAAGCCCGATGCGGCCACGGCCGAGCTGCACAAGGGGTACGAGGCCCGCGCCAAGGGCGACTTCGCGGCGGCCGCGGCCGCCTACCGCAAGGCCCTGGAGCTGACCAGGAAGGACGACCCGGCCCGGCCCGAGCGGCTCGTCCTGCTCTCGATGGCGCTCGCGCGCTCGAAGTCCCCCGAGTCGGCGCGCGAATGCGTGCAGCTGGGAGCGCGGGAGATGGACCACACCGGCGACACCTCCATCGCGACCGACTTCTTGAGCGCGACCGACGCGTGCGCGGGCCGGCTGCCCGCGGCCGACGTCCAGGCGGCGGCGCTGCGCGAGAAGAGCGTCGCCCGGCTCGAGCGGCTGATCGCCCGCGCGGACGCGCCGCTCTCGGTCGACGACCGCAGCGACGCGCAGGCCAATCTCATGGAGCTGCTCGACGTGTCGCGCCGGCACGAGCAGGCGGTGCAGGTGGCGCAGGCGCGCGCCAGGTTGCTCGAGGAAGCGGCCGCGAGCGCGCCCGACGCGACGATGGCGTCCACCTTCGACGCCCACCGGACGGACACGTACCTGTACTTGAAGGAGCCCGGGAAGGCCGAGCAGCTCCTCGCCGGGCGCGAGAAGCAGATGCCGGAGGACTACAACCCGCCGGCCCGCCTCGCGCGCGTGCTGCTCGAGCAAGGGAAGCTGCCCGAAGCCGAGGCGGCGGTGGATCGCGCGCTTTCGAAGATGACCCGCGGCCAGCGGCGGATCGGAGTGCTGGGCCTCAAGGCGCGCATCTTGGACAAGGAGGGGAAGCCCACCGCGGCGGTGGTGCAGGAGCAGCTCGAGGTCGTCCGTGAGCTGCCCCGGACCCAGCGTAGCCCGGACCTGGAAGCGCAATTGCGGAAGAAGCTGGCCGAGGCGCAAAAGCGCTGAACCTGCTAATATCGCCAGTCCGTGACCACCTCCACCGACGGCGTCTGGCGCCGTTTGATGCGCCGGCGGCGTTTCCGCGCGCTGCTGCAGCTCGCCGTGCTGGGCGCCGTGGCCGCGAGCGCCACTTTCCTGCTCACTCCTTCCCGGCTGACGCCGTCCATCCCGGGCGACGATTCACTCGGGCAGATCGCCGCCGCGACCATCCGGGCGCCGCGCGACTTCGACGTGCGCGACCGCGAGGCGACTGCGCAGAAGCGCGAGGAGGCGGCGCGCTCGGTGTGGGCGGTCTACGACTTCGACCTGAGCGCCGGCGATGTCCTGCGGCAGCGGATCGCCTCCGCCTTCGCGCAGGGCCGCGCCGCGATCGAGCAGTGGAAGCGCCAGAACCCGGAAAAGGCGGCGCGCCTCGCCGATCGCGGCAAGCGGCGCTCTCCCGAGCAGGACGAGCTGGTCCGGGGTCTGCTCACCCAGCGGGACGAATTCTGGAAAGCGCTGCAGGCGGTGATCGACGAGGAGGACTACCTCGAGCTCGCCCGCGCCGGCTTCGATCCCTCCGTGGAGCGCGCGGCCGATCCGCTGGTCGAGGCCGCGAACCGCGGCTACGCGGTCGCCGAGCGCGAGCTGCTCGCCGCCGACCGCGAGCGCGGCATCGTGGTCCGTTCGCTGCCGGGCGATCCGCGGGCGCTGGCGGTGGGCGCCGCGGGCCCGTACGGGATGGTCCCGCCCGAGCGGCAGATGGGGCGAGACGAGATCGATCGCGTCCGCGATCTCGCCCAGGTGCGCGCCGACATCGACCGCGCCGCGCAAGAGAAGCTCTCGCAGCTCTCGCCGCAGTTGCGCCACGCCGTCGCGCAGGCAGTCCGCCGCGCCACCCGGCCCAACCTGGCCTACGACGACGCCGAGACGCGCCGCCGGCAGGACGAGAAGCGCGCGGCGGTGAAGGAAGCGGTGCTGCAGATCCGCCGCGGCGAGCGGATCATCGAGGCGGGCGAGCCGATCACCAAGACGCACCTCCTCATCTTCCAGGCGATGCGCGCCGCCGGCCGGGCTGCGAGCGACGAGCAGGTGCGCTGGGGCGCCGCCCTCTTCGCGGCGCTGATCTGCTTCGCCCTGTACGTCTTCGCCCGCCGCAACGTCCGGCGGTTCCGGTTGCGCACCCGGGACGTGGTGATGCTCGCCGCCGTCCTGGTGCTGCAGCTCCTGGCGGTGCGCGGAAGCCTGCTCGGCGCCGAGACGCTGCATGACCTGCTGCGAGAGAGGCTGCAGGGCGTCTGGTGGACCTGGGCGGGGGAGGCGCTGCTCGCCGCGGTCCCGTACGCGGCCGGCTCCATGCTGGTCAGGTTCCTCTTGACCAGCGAGGCGGCGCTGGTGTGGACGGCGGGGTTCGCCCCCCTCTGCGGGGTGATGGTGGGCAGCGGCCTGCAGCCGGCGGTGCTCGCGCTGGTCTCCGGCGTGGTCGCCGCGGACCGCGTGGCGCACGCCCGTACCCGCGGCGCCGTGTTCCAGGCGGGCCTGTGGACCGGCGCGGCATCGGTCTGCGTGTTGGCCTCGTTCGCGCTTTTCCAGGGCCGCTTCTGGACGATGGAGACGGCCGCGGCGCTGTCGGGCGCCGGCCTGGGAGGGGCGCTCCTGGTACCGCTCCTCGTGCTCTTCGCCGCGCCGGTGTTCGAATGGATGTTCGGGTACGTGACCGACATCCAGCTGCGCGAGCTGGCGAACTTCAACCACCCGCTGCTCAAGGACCTGATCGTCCAAGCGCCCGGCACCTACCACCACGGCATCGTGATCGGCGCGATGGTCGAGGCGGCCGCGCAGCAGATTGGCGCGAACCCGCTGCTCGCGCGGGTGGGCGCCTACTACCACGACATCGGCAAGGGCAAGAACCCGCTCTTTTTCGGCGAGAACCAGAAGGGCGAGAACCGGCACGACGCCCTGCAGCCGCAGATGAGCGCCAAGCTGATCCACCGCCATGTGACCGACGGCGTGGAGCTGGCCCGGAAGGCGAAGCTGCCCCAGGCGGCGATCGATTTCATCGAGCAGCACCACGGCACCCGGCTGATCGGCTACTTCTTCCACCGCGCGAAGGAGGAAGCCGAGCGCAAGGGCGAGCCTCCCCCGTCCGAGGCCGAGTTCCGTTACGGCGGGCCGCGCCCGCAATCGCGTGAAGCGGCGCTGGTGATGATCGGCGACATGGTGGTGGCCACCTCGCGCAACGTGAACGAGGCCGACGCAGGCACGCTGCGGCAGCTGGTCGACAAGGCCATCCAGCAGATCGCCGCCGACGGCCAGCTCGTCGAGTGCGATCTGACGCTGCGCGATCTCGACGCCGTCGCGCGCAGCTTCGCCGAGACGCTGCACGGGATCTACTCGGCCCGGCCCGAAGCGCCTCCCGACGCCCGGCCGTCGTTGCGCGTCCTCGAGGCCGCGCCGGCGCGCGCAGCCGGCAAGTAGGCCAGCCGCGGGCCCTGCGATGCTCTCTGGCCGCAGGGGCGTCTCGCGCAACGTCTTCCTCCTCGGGCTGGTCTCGCTTCTCGGCGACGTCTCGAGCGAGATGGTGGTGCCGCTCCTGCCCGCGTTCCTGGTCGCGCTGGGCGGCGGGGCCGAGGCGCTGGGCGTCATCGAAGGCGCCGCCGAGGCCACCGCCAGCTTCTTCAAGTACCTCTCGGGCCGCTGGGCGGACCGGGTGCGCCGGCTGCTTCCGATGGCGGTCGGCGGCTACGCACTGGCCGCCGCCGTCCGGCCGCTGCTCGCGCTGGCGCAATCGCCCTGGCACGTGTTCGCGGTGCGGTGCGTGGACCGGGTGGGGAAGGGGATCCGCACCTCGCCACGGGACAAGCTCCTCGCGGCCAGCGCCGAGCCCGAGCGGCTGGCGGAGGCTTTCTCGTTCCACCGCGGGATGGACCACCTCGGGGCGGCGGTCGGTCCCTTGGTCGCCACCGCGCTCCTGCTCGTGTGGCCCGGCCGACTGCGCCTGGTGTTCGCCCTCGCGGCGATCCCCGGAGCGCTGGCCGTCGCATTGCTGTTCGCGGTACGGGAGGCGCCGGCCGCGACCCCCATCCCGACCTCGACCTCGACCTCGACCTCGACATCCACCTCCACCTCCACCTCCAACGACACCCTCGCCCGGCGCCCTCCGGCGGGGCTCCTCGCTTCGATCTTCCTCTTCACCCTGGGCAACTCGACCGACGCTCTGCTGCTGCTGCGGGCACAAGGGCTCGGAGTCCCGACCGCTCTGCTGCCCGTGCTCTGGACCGAGCTCCACGTCGTGCGCGCCGCGACTTCGTGGCCGCTGGGGCGCCTGGCGGATCGGCTGGGGCGCCGCGCCTCCCTGGCCGCAGGATGGGGGCTGTACGCGGTCTGCTACCTGGGGTTCGCGGTCGCCGCCGATCCGTGGCAGGCCTGGGCGTTGTTCGCCGCCTACGGGTTGGTCGCCGGCCTGACCGAGGGCACCGAGCGCGCGCTCGTCGCCTCGTCGGTGCCGCAGGACCGGCGCGGTCGCGCGCTCGGACTTTACAATCTCGTGTCTGGCTTCGGCCTCCTCGTCGCGTCGGTGCTGGCAGGCGAGCTGTGGGACCACGTCTCGCCCGGAGCGGCGCTCGGGCTGGGCGCCGCGCTGGCGGCCGCCGCCGCGGTCCTTCTCCTCGCCCGGCCCGGCGCTGCGCAGCCCGCCTGATCTGCCTGCCACGACGGGTTCCCCGCCTTCCGCCGCGTGCCCAGCTTCGTCTGGTGGAGGTGACATGCGCGTAGAGTTGGGTCGCGTGGTCTCGCTGGAGTACCTGGTTCGGCTCGGGGATGGCCAGATGGTCGAGACGAGCGTGGGCAAGGACCCCATCGAGTACCTTCACGGCGGCGGCCAGATCCTCCCCGCGCTGGAGCGCGCCCTGGAGGGGCTGCGCGAAGGCGAGCAGGCAGCGTTCAGCATCCCCTGCGAGGACGCCTACGGCGCCCGCAAGGACGACAACGTCATCACGCTGCCGCGCGGGCTGTTCCCCGGCGACGTCGATCTGAAGCCCGGCCTGTGCCTCTACGCGCGCGCCTCGGGCGGGCAGAGCTACCCGATCACCGTCCGGGAGGTCCGAGAGGACACCGTGCTGGTGGACTTGAACCATCCTCTCGCCGGCGAGCGGCTCTACTTCGAGGTGACCATCCGCACCGTCCGCCACGCCGGCTCGGAGGAGATCTTCGCCGGCAAACCCCACGAACTCGAAGTCGTCTGAGAATTCGTCCCGGTCGAACTGCGGTTCACGCAGAGCTCGCAGAGACCGCAGAGGAATTCTGGTTCTCCTCGAACCGGGCACCCGTGCCCGATCGTGCATCAAGACCAAAAGCTCCTCTGCGTGCTCTGCGAGCTCTGCGTGAGCTTTGTTTTGCCCGAATCAAGGCGTGAGGAGTTGGAGCCAGCGGGAGGATTCGAGGGAGCGGCCGGGAGGGGCGTCCTGGCCGAGGAGGGAAAAGGCGTCGCGCGCGGAGGCGGTGTCCCCGAGGTGCCAGGAGGCGAGGCCGAGCATCCGGAGGGCCTCGTGCCGGAACAGAGCGGCGGGCAGCTTGCGGGAGAGGGCCTCGCGCGCGGAGCGGGCGCACTCCGCCCACTCGGCGCGGTTCTGCTGCTGCTTGGCGACGAGGTAGGGAGGGAGACCTTCCCCCCTCTCGCGCGAATCGAGGTCCCGCAGCAGGCGCATCGTTTCCGGCCCGGTGTCCCCGTCCGCCAGCAGCCGGCGCAGCGCGGGCCAGCGACCGGCGTCGTCCAGGGCCCACAGCCGGGCGACCAGCGCCCGCTCCTGCGGCTCCGGCTGCACGAGCGCGCGCGCCTCCTCGTAGCGGGCGCGCGCCGCGCCCGCGTCGCCGGTGCGCCACGCCGCGTCCCCGGACTCGGTGAGGAGCGCCGCGCGCAGCGGTTGCGACAGCTTGGGGTGCGCCAGGGCGCGGCGCCCGGTTTCCGAGGCGCCGGCCAGGTCGGCGGCGCGCAGCTGCGCGCGCCAGAGCTGCAGGAGCAGGCGCGGATCGTCGGGCTCCAGGTGCACGCAGCGGGACCAGAGCCGGACCGCGAGGCTCGGATCCGTCGCCCGCTGGGCTTCGCGCTCCAGCTCGGCAGCCTCGTGAGGACACGGACGGTGGACGATCCCCGGAGCAGCGAACCGCTGCTGCGCCAGGGCGACGGCGCGCGGGTGCGAGGGCACGGTGTCGAGGAAAGCCCCGTACGTGCTGGCGAGCCCGTCGAGGTCCGCAATCCCGTGCGCGTAAGCCTCGCGGAAGGCAGCGGGCCCGCGCGACTGCCAGAGGAACCGGATCGCCGAGCCGGCGGCGGTATAGGCGCGCGCTCCCGATTCGCCATAGAAGCGCCCTGTCGCGAACAGGCTCGGCAGATCCGGGAGGAGCTTCAGGTCGCGCAGCGCGCGCGCCTGCTCGTGCACCGTGAACTCGCCTGGCGGCCAGTCCGCGGCCACCGCTGCTCCTTCGACGAGCGCCATCTCCGGGAAGGGCCCGCCCGGCACGCCGAACGGTCCCGGCGCGATCCCGGCGAACGCGGCATGCGCCAGCTCGTGCCGCAGGATGGGGTGCGGCGCGGGCGCGTCGTTGGTGTGGATCTGGCGCAGCCAAGGCTTGGTGAAGCTCGTCTCCGCCGCCCCGATCAGGCGCCGCTTCTCCTCGGGAGTCCGGTAGAGGAAGACGTGCACCGGCTCCGCGGCCAGGGGCAGTCCCGCGAACTCCCGGACCGCGCGCCAGGAGACCTCGGCGTCGCGCGCGAGCAGCCGGCTCTCGTCGTCGCGCTTCTCCCGCGGGAAGTGCAGCACCACGTGCTCGGTCTGCAGCGAACCGCCCAGCTCCGCGTCGAGGCCGGCGCCGCTGGCCTTCCAGTGGAACCGCTCCGCGTGGAGCGAGAGCCAGGCGGCGGGCAAACCGCAGGCGGCGACCAGCGCGAGGCCGGCCGCGCTCCGGCGACCCGGGCCTGACAACAGCGCAAGCCCCGCGGAGGCTCCGGCGTAGAGGATCGTCGCGGCGCGGAAGATCCACAGCGCCCGGGGCGGGCGGATGCCCTCGTCGTAGATGGGCCCGGGAAACCATCCTCCCAGGTGGTGGAAGGCGAAGATCTGCGGGCCGCGCGCGACGGGCCACAGCGACACCAGCAGCGTCGCCGTGAACACCGCCGCAACCATCCATCCGGCGCGCCGCGGCGCTGCGAATCCGCAGGCGGCGCCCAGCGTCGCGGCGAGCACGCCCGAGGGGACCGCGACGGCGAGGTACAGCACGAGCCCCGCGGCCGGGTCGCACGCCGGCCGGCGCAGCGCGTTCAGCAGGATGAGCGCGACCGGCACCACCAGCGCCGACGTTCCCAGGAGAACGGCGATCGCGGTCGCGCGCGCCGCATCGGCGTCAGGGCGAGAAGCCTCCGCGCGGGCGGCGGCGACGCCGGGCGCGGCGCCGAACAGGCCCGCGCACAGCGCGACTACCTCGGCCAGCTCGTAGCCCAGGTGGTCCGCCAGGGGCAGGAAAGCGCACACCACCGACACGGCCGCCAGGAGGGCCACGTACGACCACGTCCCCCGACGGCGCCATAGCTCGCGCCACCGGCTTGCGGCCGTGCCGGGCGTTTTGTCATGCTGCCCGGAGATGACCTCGCCCTCCGACCGCCGCGCCGCGCCTCGCGGGCCGATCCGGCTGCGGGTCGATTACGAGCGCATGAACGCGTTCTTCGCGGACTACACGAAGAACATCTCCAAAGGCGGGACCTTCATCAAGACGTCGCGCCCGCTGCCGGTGGGGACGCGCTTCCTCTTCGCGCTCGCGGTGCCGGCGCTCTCGGAACCCGTCACGCTCGACGGCGAGGTCACCTGGATCCTCGAGGCCGAGCAGCCCGGCGCGGGCGCGGAGCCCGGGATGGGCATCCGCTTCGTGTTCGCCTCCGACGAGCAGCGCAGCGAGTTCGAGTCGCTGGTCGAGCGCATGATGGAGGAGAGCCTCGGCCGGTACGTGATGCAGGGCCTGCTGCAGAGGACGTAGCTCGGGCCGCTTCATTCCTCGATGCCGAGGAACGCGGCGGGCGTGCCGGGAACGACGGCATGGGCCGCCGCCTCGCCGCCGGAGACCTCGACCACGTAGCGCGACGGTTTGCCCACCGTGCGCGGCGTTTCGGTGAGCGGCTCGGCGTTGCTCACCACTCCCACCACCCGCCGGTCGTCGCCCAGGAAGATCATGTCCAGCGCGATGAGCGTGTTGCGCATCCAGAACGGATGCTCGGACGTCTCGTCGAAGAGGAACAGCATCCCGTGGTCGCGCGGCAGATCGCGGCGGAACATCAGGCCGCGCGCCCGCTGCTCGTCGGTGCGCGCCACCTCGACCTGAACGACCCACGGACCGCGCGATGTCTCGAACCGGACGGCCGGCTGCGGCATGTCCTTCCCCTGGACCGGCGAGGCCCCGCCGCGGCACGAGCCGGCCAGGAGCAGCGCGATGAAGAGCGGTCCGCGGCGCATGGGCGGCGACCGTACACCATCGGCGCGCGGAGGTGGCTACCTCTTCAGGCAGTAATAGGTGCCACCCAACTGCCCGAAGAGCTGCTGGTACCTGCCGGCGGGAAGGCGTTGCTTCATCGCGTCCAGGTAACCCTGGTTCAGGTTGAGTTGACCACAAGAAAGGCCGGCGGGGCACGATCCGCCCTCGCCCGAGCACGCTTGCGAGCAGTATGCCCCCGCAGTCCCGGGCGTCGCGAGGCAGGCGAAGCTCTCGCACTCGCTGGAGCCGAGATAGAGGTACTCGCGGCCAGGCTGCGGCCGGAGCTCCGCCCCGTTCACGTCCTGCAGGTGACAGGGCGCGCCGAGGTCGGTGCGCGCGCAGCCGGCTCCGGCCAGCGCCAGCGCGGCGAGCGCGGCCGGGAATGTGCTCCGCAGGACAGCTCCGGCTGGACGCAGTGGGTGCATGCGGGCGGAAAATTGGTTCCCTCGGGCACGGCCGCAAGGGGTTGCCCGGCCGTCCTCCGGCTCCCATGTTGTCCGCGCCATGCGCCTGTTGCCGCTGTTCCTCGCCGCCTGCCTGCTGGCTACCTCCGCCCGCGCCGGCGAGTCGGACGAGATCAGCGCCGTCCAGAAGCGGCCCTTGCGGCAGGCGAAGCGGGTCGAGCTGTGGGCCTACGGCGCGATCAGCATCGCCGATCCGTACCTGCAGCGGTGGGGAGGCGGCCTGCGCGGCATGTACCACCTGCGAGAGGGCCTCTCCGTGGGCCTGGACGCCGGCGGGTTGGGCACCTCGGCGACGCAGGAGCTGGTCATCGCCAAGCGCGAGCTGCACGCGCGCATCATCGAGTCGCACCAGCGCGCATCGCTCGCGGGCATGGCGTCGATCGCGCCCATCTACGGAAAGGTGGCGCTGCCCGGCGACGCGCTGGTGCACTTCGAGACTTTCCTGGACGCCGGCCTGGGCGGCGTCCTCACCGAGACGGAGGCGGGCAGGGGCGTCCGGCCCATGCTCACCGGCGGGATCGGCCAGCGGCTCTTCCTGGGCGAGAACCTCGCGCTCACCGCGCGGGTGGGCGGCGAGGTCTACGCCGAGCACGTGCTTGTCGACGGTCAGCGGCAGACCCACGCGATGGGCTTCTGGACGGTGCAGCTGGGGCTCTCCTGGTACCTGCCGGGAATCAGGGGCGACCGATGATCGCCGCGCCCATCTGCGCGGCGCTCGCGCTGCTCGCCGGGGCGACGACGTCGAGCGCGACCTCGACCTCGAACACGACCTCAAACGCGACTACGACCACGACCACAACCGCGACCGCCGCGTCCGAGCCGGCCGCGGCTACCCGCCAGGCGCCGACCGAAGCGGTTGCGATGAACGAGCTGCCCGCGCTCGCCAACGATCCGGCCGTGCGCATCGCGATGCGCGGGACGCCGGCGTCGCTGCCGCCGGTCACCGCGCAGCTGTTCCGCATCGGAGGACGCCTGGAGGCGCAGCCGATGTTCCAGTTCTCCATCGGCGACCCGTTCTTCCGCAGCGTCCTGCTAGGCGTCCGCCTCGAGCAGCACCTCGACGAGCGCTGGTCGCTCTCCGCTCATGCTCTCGGGGGCGCATCCCTCCTCTCGGCGCCGATCGACGTCTGCACCGACTCCTCCTGCACCAGCCCCGAGGCGGGACGGTTGCGGTCTACGCCTGGGGACATCCGCATGATGACCGGGGTGGAGGTGGGCTGGGCGCCCATCTACGGCAAGCTGTCGCTCGCGGGCGAGAAGACGATCCACTTCGATGCGTACGTCTCGGCGGGGCCGGAAATCCTGCTCGAGCGCATCGCGCCCGACGCGGTGTCCGGCACCGCCTCGCGCTGGGCGCTGGGAGGCCGCGTGGCCGTCGGGGAGCGCGTCTTCTTCTCCAACAATTTCTTGCTGCGGCTGGGCGCCAGCCAGGTGCTGTACAGCACGCGCGTCCGCGGGCATGCCGAGTGGGAGCGGAAGCTGTCCTTGGAAATGGGCGTGGCATGGCTGTTCGGCGGGCGGTGAGGCGATGAGGCCCGGGCTGGTGGTGACGGTGGCTGCCTTCGCGGCGTTCGCCGCGCGCGGCTCGGCCGAGCCCGAGGAAGAGGCGGCGCGGGCCTTTGCCGCGCTGCAAGCAGGCAAGCTCGACGCCGATGGCGCCGGGGCGCAGGTCCGCGCGCTCGTCGCGACCCTGGACCGGGCCGGCCTGCCCGAGACGGGCACGGTCGCGCTCTCCGTCCTCGGCGCGAGCGAGGGCGAGGCCGCGCGCGCGGCCTCGCGAGAGATGCAGCGGAGGGCCGCGCAAGGCGGCCTCGCCCTCTTCCTGGCAATGCGCCTGCCTCCCGCGCGGCTCGAGGCGGCGCTCGCGGTGCGCGTCGCCCGGGCGCATCTCGAGCAAGCGCTGGTGCTGGCTCCGCTCGACGAGGGCTCTGCGTTCGCCGGCATGGCGGCCGCCGGAACAGCGCTGACGCCGGCGGCGGCGGGAGCGCCGGTGCGTGCCGCATTGCCCGAGGAGCCGGCGCCGCCGCGCGTGACCGCGGTCCAGCGTCTCGCCCGGGCGGAGTTGGAGCGCGCACGGCAGATCGCGGGACAGGTCCAGCCTGGCGACCCGGCCGAAGCCGAGGCGCGCGAGGTAGGCGCCCTGGCCGCGCTCGCCGCGGGGAACACCGCCGCGGCGGAGCAGGACTTCGAGGCGGTTGCGCGCGTCACGCCGCTGGGGGCCGCGGCGGTGGAACGGCGCGAGAATGCGCTCTTGCAGCTGGCGCGGCTCGCCTACGCCCGCGGCGACGACGCGCGCGCGCAGACCCTCTACGCGCGGGTCTCGAGGGGCGCGCCGCAGTGGCTCGATGCGCTGTTCGAGTCGAGCTGGTCGCATTTCCGTCGCGGCGAGGACGAGAAGGCGCTCGGGAACCTCCTCACGCTGCACGCCCCGTTCTTCCAGGGCCGCTATTTCCCCGAATCGCACGTGCTCAAGGCGCTGGTGCTGTACGAGAACTGCCGCTACCCCGACGCGCGCCGCGCGCTGCAAGAATTCGAGGCGCGCTATCGTCCCCTGCACGACGGGCTCGCGCAGGCGCTGCAGCTCATGCCCACCGCGCCGGCTGCCGTGGAGGCGCTCGCTTCCCAGGCGCAGGCGCTGCTGGGCCGGCTGCCCGAGCCGGCCCGGCCCGAGGTGGCGCGGCTCCTCTCCACTCCGGAGCTGTCGCTGTCCCTCAGGCAGGTGGCCGCGATGGAAGCCGAGCTGGACTCGATGGATCGGCGCGGGCCCGCGTTCCGCGGCTCGGCCCTCGCCTCGGCGGTAATGCCGCAAGTGCGCAGCGCGCGCGTCGATCTGCTGCAGCGCACCGGCGATCGCGCGCGGAGCGCCCTGGCGGACGAGCGGGGCGAATTGCGCGAGTTGCTCGCCCAAGCGCTGCGCCTCGACTTCGAGATCGCCGGCCGCGAGAAAGAGCTGGCCGCGGCGCCGTCCCCCGCGTCGTCGGGCTCGCAACGACGCCCGCCCACGCAGGTGGACGACGACGAGGAGCTGTGGCCGTTCCAGGGCGAGTACTGGCGCGACGAGCTGGGCAGCTACCGGTTCCACCTCGGCGACCGCTGTGTACGTCCCGCCACGCCCGCTCCGGTGCAGCAGGCGCAAGTCCCTGCCGCTCCGGCCGCCGCCGCCTCCGCCGAGCCTTCGCCCGCCGGTCGCTGACGCGAATTCCATTCGTCGTCGCCGTCTGGGCACCCCGATTCCCAGGGAAGCGAATTTCCCCGTGCGCGCGGTCACAGCGGCCCATCCGCTGGCTGCGCCGCGTGCCACCGAAGGCGGGAGCGCCGCGCGAAAAAGGCCCGAAGGTTGCACCGTGCCCGCACCGGGAGAGGAGTCGTGCGCCCGCCATGACCGTGCTCGCCATTGCCCTCGCCGCCGCCGTCGCCGCGGTCCCGTCCGCGGCCAGGCAGGGCGCGCAGGCGCTCGCCCAGCCGGGGCGGGATTCCGCTCTCCTCCACCGCGGCGCCGACCAGGCCGTGCAGGCGAAGGAGCAGGAGCAGGAGCGTGCGCTGCGCAGCCTGCTCGCCCTGGGCGGGAGCGAAGCCGAGCAGGCCGAGGTGACCGCGCGGCTCGCCAATCTGCTGCGCGCCCGCGGGCTGGCGCTGACCATCCGCGCGGCCGCGGAAGCCGACCAGGATCCGGCCGCCGCGGAGCGCCACAAGGCGGCGGCGCAGGTGGCCCGGTCCGAGGGAGTCGCGCTGTACCGCGAGCTCCTCCGCAAGTTCCCCCGCGCCCCCAAGCTGGACGAGGCGCTCTTCTTCCTCGCCGACGCCCTGCAGGACTCCGGCAAGGACGAGGAGGCGGTCGCTGCCGCGCGCGAGCTGACGCGGCGCTTCCCCAGGTCTGCCTGGGCGCCCGCCGCGCACGTGTTCGTCGGGGAGCACCTCTTCGAAAAGGCGAAGCTCGCCGAGGCGCTCGCGGAGTACCGCGCGGCGGCCGAGATCCAGACCGACGACGTGTATCCGTACGCCCTCTACAAGGCCGCCTGGTGCCGCTTCAACCAGAACGCGTTCGCCGATGCGTTGAAGCTCTTGCACAAGGTGGTGGCGGTCAGCCTCGGCGGCGACGCCGCGCACCCGTCCGGGAGCGAGGCGAACAAGGTGCAGCTCGCGCGCGAGGCGCGCCGGGACTACGTGCTCGTCTACGCGCGGGCCTCTGCGCCTTCGAGCGCACGAGAGGAGTTCCGGGAGAAGTTCGGCGCGCAGGCGGGCCAGAAGATGCTCGAGCAGTACGGCAAGCTGCTCTTCGACCAGGGCCGCGACCCCGAGGCACAGCTGATCCACCGCCAGTTGTTGGAGATCCACGGCGGGAGCCCGGGCGCCGCGCTCGATCAGACGCGCTTGCTGATGATCGCCGCGCGCGGAGGGAAGCGGAAGGACCTGCTACGCGAGGCGCAGGCGCTGGTGGAGACCTTCCAGCGGGTGAAGAAAGCCGCGGGCGCGGAGGCCGACGGCCGCGAGGCAATCGACGAAGCGGAGCAGCACGCCGAGGAGACGCTGCGCAACCTCGCCGTCCAGCTCCACAACGAGGCGAAGAAGACTCGCCTCGAGGACACGTACGCCGCCACCAAGGCGCTCTATGCAGATTACCTGGCGCTGTTCCCGGACGCGCCCGACGCCTACGAGCTGCGCTTCTTCGACGCCGAGCTGCTCTACGGGCTGGGGGAGAAGGCGCGGGCCGCGTCTCTCTACGAACAGGTGGTGCGCCAGGACCTCGCGGCGCGGAGGGCCGGAAGGAGGCCGGGGCGGTGGTTGCAGCGGGCGGCCTGGGGCGCGGTGGTGGCGCGGGCGGAAGTCGCGGGCGACGGGAAGCCGAAGGACGCGCACAATGCGCAGCACCCGCTGAGCGCCGACGAGGAGCTGCTCGCGAGCTCCTGCCGGCTCTTCCTGGAGGCATTGCCTGACGGGCAGCGCGCGGTGGAGGTCGCCTTCAAGCTGGGCCGCTTGGAGTACGTCTCGGGCAGGCTGGACGATGCGCAGAAGCACCTCTCCTGGATCGCGCTGGGCCATCCCGAGCACGAGCTGGCCGAATTCGCGGCGAACCTGGTGCTCGACATCGCCAACCTCCGCAAGGACTACCCAGCGGTGCATGACTGGGCGCTTCGCTTTCTCGCCGACAAGCGCCTCATCGCCCATGGGACGCTGCAGGCCGATTTGAAGCGCGTGGAGGAGCAGAGCGCCTACGCGATGGCGGACGGGGTCGAGGGCGATGCACCCAAGGCCGGCGCGCTGCTGGCGTTCGTCGACGAGCACCCCCGGGGAGCCCAGACGGACAAAGCGATCTTCGGCGCCGCCGCGGCACTGTCCCGGGCCAGCCAGGTGGACGCAGCGCTCGCCGCGCGCGCGCGGCTGTGGAAGGAGCTGCCCGGCTCGGCGCTGGTGCCTCGTGCGCTGCTCGCCTCGGCGGCGGACCACGCGGCGGTGGGAGATCTCGCCGACGCGGCGGCCCTGCTCGAGCGGTATTTCGCCGGCTATAAACGGGAGCAGGAAGCGCGCAAGTGGCGCCGCGCCCATCCCTCCAAATCCCACAGGCGCGAGCCGGAGCCGTTGTACGACGAGGCGAAGGCGCAGACCGCCCTGCACGACGCGGCGGTGCTGCGCGAGGCGCGCGGGGAGCTCGCCAAGGCGCTCCAGGACCGCAAGGACGCGCTCCAGCAGTGGCCCAGGGCGGCGGACCGCGACGAGCAGGTGTTCGCGCTCAACCTGCTCCGCGCCAGGGCGGGCGATCCGGCCCGTGCCGCACGGGAGCTGGCCGATCTGGCCCGATCCGCGCGCGGCAACCCGGCGCTGCAGATGTCCAGCTGGCGCGAGTCGGCGCGGCTGTTCACCGCCGCGCGAGAGACCGGGAACGCGAGTTGGGCGTGGCGCCAGCTGGAAACGGTCTGGCGGGGTCTCTCGGCGAACGGACGCGCGGCATTGCCGCCCGAGGCGAGCGCAGCCGCGGCCGAGGCGCACTTCGCCCTGGGGCTTCCCACTTTCGAGGACTTCAAGAAGCAGCAGATCCACCCGCCGCTGGCGCGCACGCTGAACCGCAAGATCGCCTTGCTCCAGCAAATGAAGAAGCGGGCGGAGGAGACGGTCGCGATGCGGCAGGCCGGGCCTGCCGTGTGCGCGCTGGCGCAGCTCGGCGAGGCGCAGATGCTGCTCGCGCATGCGATCGCGACCAGCCCGGCGCCGGGCGGGCTGTCCGCGGACGAGCGCAAGCTCTACCGCGACGCCCTGCAGGAAAAGGCCGGACCCCTGCTCGCCGAAGCCCGGGAGACGCTGGCCGGCGCCGACGCCAGATCGCGCGAGCTGGGCGTCACCGGCCCGTGCGTGGCGCGGGCCGGATCGCTCCTGGAAAAGCTGGGCACAAAACCCCAACCCCGCGCGGAGCTGGCCGTCGCGCGGATGCCGATCAGCCAGGTCCCGGAGCTGGTCACGGCAGACGGACGGCCGGCCGGGCCCGAGCGCGGCAGCTCACCGTCCGGGATTGCGCCCGGGTCGAAGTCCGACGGGACGTCAAAGGCAGTCTCGCCTGCACAGATTATTGGCGGGACGTCCGGGAGGGACCGATGAGGGGCCTGACGATCGGGGTGGTGCTGCTCGCCGGCTGGGCTCAAGTCGCCCGGGCGCAGGCGCCCGCGCCGCCGCCGCCGGCAGACGGTGAGCACGCCCGGCGGCCGCTCGACGACGCGATCCTCGCGTCCGCCAGCGCGCGCAAGCTCGATCTCGCGCCGGAGCTGGTGGCCCGGTTCAAGCGGGCCGCGGAGGCCTCGCCGCGCTCCGCTCCCGCGCTGCTCGACTACGCGATCGCGCTCGATCGCGCGGCGAGCCTCGACCACGCGGAAGCGGCGTACCTCGCCGCGGCCGCCGCGCCGGATTTCCCGGAGCTGCGCTTCACCGCGGCCGCGCGAGCCGCCTCTCTCGCTCTCGATCGAGGCGACGCCGAGGCCACGCGGGCCTCGGTCGCCCTGGCCCGCGCCGCGCTCCCGGAGGACGCGGCCCCGTTCGTCCTGCAAGCGCAGGTGGCGCTGGCGCTGCGGGATCCGGTGGCTGCCCAGGCCGCCGCGCGATCGGCGCTGGTGCGCGATCCGGAAGACGCGGGCGCGCTCTGCGTGCTTGCGCGCGCGCACGTCGCGCAACGGAGCATGGGGGTCGCGAAGCTGCTCGCCGCGCGAGCCGCCAAGGCCGAGCCGGACGACGCGGAGCCGCTCTTGCTGCAGGCCGAAATCGCGCGCGCCGCGGGCGATCCCGCCGCGGAGCTGGCTGCCGCGCGAGCGGCGGTGGACGCGGACGAGGACTCCGCCCGAGCCGCCCTCGCGCTCGGCCGCGCGCTGGCCGAGCGCGGGCTGGCCGCCGAGGCGTTGGAGCAGCTCTCGCGGGCGGCCGAGCTGGAGCCGGAGGCGGCGCCGGTCCGGCTCGCGCTCGGGGCGGTCCTGGCCGCGCAAGGGCAGAAGGCGCAAGCCGAGGAACAGCTGCTCCTGGCGGCGAAGCGGGCGCCGGGCTGGCCGGAGCCACACCTGGAGCTGGCGCGCGTCAAGGAGCTCGAAGGCGATGCAAAGACGGCGCTTGCCGAGGCAAAGGTTTTCCTACGGCTGTCGGTCAATGCGCCGCCGGCGGGGCATCCGATCCACGCCTTGGTCCAGCGCTGCGAGGAAACACTGAGAACGCGCGCTCAGGCATCGGTCGTGCAGTAGGGGAAGGGAGGGCGGGAGGGTGGCGATGCCACGGAAGTTCTGGGGGGTGGTGCTCGCGGCCGCGGTGTCCTCCGCCGCGGCGGCGGACGAGGCGGTGAGGGCCGCGCCCGCGCAGCAGAGGACCGACCAGCCGGCCGCCCGGCCGCGCCGCACCGTCATCCATTTCGGAGAGGACGACATCCGCGGCGACATCACCCGGCCCGACGGCGAGCTGGTGCAGGCGCCGCGCCGGGTCGCCGAGGGAAGCCTGCTGCGCATGCGGCGCAGCTTCATCGATCGCGCGCTGTCGGGGGCGGCGCGCGGCGAGTAGCGACGACTCCTCGGAGCGACTCAGGGACATGGCCATCTCGATCCACCTGAAGGTCTATGAGGGCGGCAAGCTGAAGCTGTCCCGGCTCTTCCGCTCGGAGCAGATCCGCATCGGCAGCGGCTCTTGCGACCTGGTCCTGGCCGGCAGCGGGATCGTCCCCAGCCACGCGGTCATCGATTGCGGTGCGGCGGGGGGGGTGCTTCGGGCGGTCGGACCGGCCCCGCTGTACCTGAACGGGCAGCCGATCATCGCCGCCCCGCTCCGGCACGGCGACCTGATCTCGGTCGGCGATCTGCGTGTCATGGTCGAGCTGCGCGCCTCCGCTCCCGGGCCGGTTCCCGAGAAGCGTCCGCGCTTGCAGCTCATCGAGGGCGAAGCGGATTGGGAGCCGGAGAGCTCGCACGCCCATCCGCCCGCCCTCGCGGTGGTGCGCGACGAGCCGCTGCCGCGCGGGACCGAGGCCCGCAGCGATCGCGGCATCCATGCCGCCATCCCGGAGCTGCCGGCCTCGGACCTGGACCTCCCGGAGCCCGTGCCCGAGCCCGCGCCGCAGCCCGCCGCGGTGCAGCCGCTGGTCGCCGTTCCACCTCCGGAGCCGGCGCCCGCCCCGGTGCTTCCGCTGCGCGGGCTGCCGCTGCTCCCCGAGCAGGCCGTTCAGGGCGGCGAGTGCGTCGAGGCCGAGCTGTTCTGGGGCCGGACCCGCCTGTCCGTCTGGCAGCTCGCTCCGGGCGAGGAGCTGGTGGCCGGTACCGCGCCCGGCTGCGACGCCCTGCTGGAAGGCATCCTCCGGTCCCCGGTGGTGCGCTGCGACGCGAGCGGGTGGACGGTCTGCGCGCCGCGGCCGCTCTCGCTCACGCTCGTCGAGGAAGGCCGCTCCCTGGGCGGGCCTGAGCTGCTCGTGCGGGGCCGCAGCCAGGCCGACACCCACGGGCTCATCCTGCCGCTCCCGCAGAAGGGCGTCGCGGTGCTCGGTTCCGGCACCCTGTCGCTGCGCGTCCGCCGGGTGCAGACGGCCGCGCGCGTCTCGGCGGAGCCGACCGACTGGCGAGGCATGCTGGGGGCCTCGATCGCCGCGCTGCTGCTCATCCTCGGCATGAAGGTGCTCGCGGGCAGCGTGCCCACCTCGAAGGTCAGCGGCGACCCGGAGGTGATCCGGCCCCGCCCGCTGGTGGTTCGCGCCTCGCCCAAGAAGCCGGATCCGATGGCGCTGCCGCAACAGACGTCCAAGGCGCAGGGGCGCAAGGACCCGGGCAAGGCGGTCGCGCGGCATAGCGGCCAGGAGGGCGAGGCGGGCAGCAAGAGCGCGCCGCGCCGCGACGGCCGAGCCGAGCGCGCCCGGGACGAGCGCGCCATCGTCGCCAACACCGGCTTGCTCAAGGCACTCGGGATGGGGAAGGGCGCGAGCGACGTGTTCGGCGTCGCCCTGGAGAAGGGCACCCGCGACGCCATGGGCCACCTCACCGGGCCAAAGGTGGGCGAGGCGCATGGCGGCGGCATGGGCCTGAAGTCGCTGGGCGGCACAGGTGGCGGCGGCGACGGCTCCGGCCTGGGCCTCGCCCGCATCGGGACCAACGGCATCGGCGGAGGCCTGGCGAGCTACGGCGACGGCAAGGGCGGCCTGCGCGGCAAGTCGGACGCGGACATCGGCCTGGGCCCCGGGCGGCCGCAGGTGACCGGCTCCATCGATCCCGAGCTGATCCGCAAGGTCGTGCACGAGCACCGCGCGCAGATCCGCACCTGCTACGAGACGCAGCTGAACACCAAGCCGAACCTCGCCGGGAAGCTGGTGAGCGCTTGGACCATCGACCAGAGCGGCACGGTGACCGAGGCGCACACGCAGGAGAGCACGATGCGGGACCACACGGTCGAGCAGTGCGTGGCGTCGAAGATCAAGACCTGGCGGTTCCCCATCCCGAAGGGAGGCGGCGAGGTCTTCGTCACCTACCCCTTCATCTTCACGCCGGGAGGGTAGGAGCATGATCGCGCTGATCGCGGCCTTGCTGGCCGCGCCGCCGTCGCCGGTCTCGCAGCGCGGCCCGTGGGTGGAGATGCAAGCCGGGCCGCAGGTGCTCTTCCGCAACCTGGGCGCCGGCGTCGGGCCGGAGGTGCGGCTCGGGGTGGGTGTCGGTCTCACCGACCGCCTCGCGGCGGAGGCATGGCTCTCGGGAGCGCTGGACCAGGCGCCGCTGCGATCCCCGGGCGACCAGTCGCGGGTCGCCGCAGGGCTGGCGGCTCGCGCGCGGCTGTTCCAGCTGGATGGGGACGGCAAGCTGATGTTGTGGGGCCGCGTCGGCGCGGGCTGGGCAGCCGCGACGCGGAGCGGCTCCGGGCCGGCGGGATTCGCGGGCGCGCAGCTCCTCTTCCAGCCGTTCGTGAAGCGGTTCGCGATCGGGCTCGAGGTCGACGCCGTCGCGGTGCGCTCCGGCATGGGGCTCGCCGTGCTCCCGTCCCTTCGCTGCGCGCTCTGAGGTAGTCTCGGCGGCGGTGATCGTCCGTCCGCCGCTGCCCGTCCCCGAGTCCTGGTCGCTGGGCGACCTGGAACGGATGCGGGTCATCCTGCGCGGCGGCTCGGTCATCGACTGGCGCAGGCTCCATTTCCAGACCAAGGAGGAGGTGGACCACTACCTGCGGCTGTGCCTGTTCGAGCCGGACGATCCCTTCGACCGCGCGCGCGTGCAGCGCATCCTGGACGAGGCGGTCGACTACCTGCGCACGAGCTTCCGGTACCGCGTGGCCGAGGAGGTGGCGCGGCCGCGCGAGGTGCAGGACCTGTTCCTCCTCGCCTCCGGGGCGCGAGAGCCGCAGCGCCTGCGCCGCATCGCCTGCCTGGTGCTCAAGGTGATGCACGTGGTGCACCACGTCGAGGCGCGCGGCCTGCTGCACCGGGCGCGGGTGAGCGAGGACGAGCTGGCGCAGCTCGTCACCGGGCGCGTCGATCACGCCATTGCCCAGCTGCGGCGGGCGGGCATGCCGATCCTGTCCGCGGCCGGCAGCGTGAAGACGCGCCACAGCCTGATCACCAAGCTCCTCGCGAAGAAGGAGACGCTGGCGGCCCAGATCTACGATCGGGTGCGCTACCGCGTCGTGGCCGCGCACCGGGACGACGTGCTCCCGATCCTGGTGCGGCTGTGCGACGTGCTGGTGCCCTTCAACTTCGTGGTGCCCGGGCAGACGCAGAATACGCTGTTCAGCTTCCGGCGCCTGGTGCGCGAGACCCCCAGCCTGCGCAAGCTCGCCCCCGAGCTGCAGGCAGGCCTGCAACTGGAGGATCTCGATCGGCGCGAGGGCAACGCGCCGCCGGCGAACGAGTTCAGCGGCGACAACTACCAGGTGCTGAACTTCGTGGTCGACCTGCCGGTCCGGCTCCCGGAGCGCGCCGTGGACACCGCCGACAGCCGCATCGCCTTCTGCATGGTGGAGCTGCAGCTCGTGGACGCCGACACCGCGCGCGCGAACGAGAGCGGCATCAACGCGCACCCCCGGTACAAGAAGCGCCAGCTGCGCCGGGTACTGCGCCGGCTCTCGCGAGGGCTGGTGGTGCCCAAGCGCGGGCCGCCGGCGCCGCGCGCGTGAACGCCAGAGCTGCCCTGCGCATCGCCGGCGCCGCCGCCGTCGCCCTGCGCTTCCTCCCCGGGTGTGCTTCATGGCGACCGGTCCAGCGGGTCACCGCGCCGGAGATGGTCGAGCAACGCTCCGGTGTGACGGCCGATCTGCGCGCCGTGGTAGCCGTCGACGAGCAGACCGCCTGGGCGAGCGGGACGGGCGGGCACCTGGCTCGATGAACGCGCTTTCCTGGTGGGGGCTGGCCGGCTGGGCGGTCGGGCCGAAGGGCCGGGTGGCGCGTTTGGTTGCCCGGCGGACCGGCGGACCTTGACGCCGGTCGGGCTCCGCGATACCTGCGGGCCCTCCAGGCACGGCACCGTCGCCAAGTTGGTAAGGCACGGGACTGCAAATCCCGCATTCGCCGGTTCGAATCCGGCCGGTGCCTCCATACCCGCCTCCTCCGCCCTGCGGTGAGCCGCGGGCCGTAAATTCGGACGGGTCGGGATCCGCCTGTAACATGCCCCGGCGCGTCCCTGCGCCGGAGGATCCGTTGACCCGCGCCGCGTGCCGGCTCGCCATCGTACTGCTCGCGGTTGCCTGCACCCGCGGCGCCGCCGCCGCTGCGTCTGCGGACGCCGAGGCGGACTGGCGCGAAGGCCTCCTGCCCGCGAGCGTCACGCAGGGGGAACCGTCCAGGGGAGGGACCCTGGTGGTGCGCATCGACCAGGAGCCGCCCAGCCTTGACGGGATCACCGACTCCGCGCTGGCCATCGTCTGGATGCTGGAGCGCAAGGTCGTCGAGTCGATGGCGCGGCTGGATGCGAAGAAGCACCCCGACTACCCGCTCGAGCCAGCGCTGGCGACCAGTTGGGAGATCTCCCCGGACCAACTCAGCTTCACCTTCCACCTGCGCCGCGGGGTCGTCTGGCACGACGGCGCGCCGTTCAGCGGCAAGGACGTGGTCGCCACGGTCAAGAAGATCCTCGACCCCGGCGTCCGCTCGCTCCACCTGCGCAACAACTTCGCCGATCTCGCCGACATCGCCACCGCGCCGGGCGACGACTTCACCGTTGTCGCTCGCTACCGCAAGCCCTACTTCCTCGCCTTCCGCGCTCTGGCGACGCTTCCCATCTATCCGGCGCACCTCCTGGCGCAAGCCGGCGACATGCTGCACGCAAAGGTCCACCGCGCGCCCGTGGGCACCGGGCCGTTCCGATTCGAGGCGTGGAAGAGCGGCGACCGGATCTCCTTCGTGCGCAACGAGCGCTACTGGGGCCGCAAGGCCTGGCTCGAGCGCGTCGTGTACCGGGTCGTCGCCGATCCCGCGGTCGGGTTCCAGTTGCTCAAGCAGGGGGAATTCGACCTCTACCTCGGGCTGCAGCCGCAGCAATGGCTGCGCGATCTGGAGGCCACGGGCCTGAAGGGCAGGGTACGCCGCATCCGGTTCTTCAACCCGAACTACAACTGGATCGGCTGGAACGAGGAGCGGGGGTTCTTCGCCGACGCGCGCGTCCGCCAGGCGCTCAACTACGCCATCGACACCGAGGCGGTGCGCAAGACGTTCCTCTTCGGGCTCGATCGGCCGACGACCTGCCACTTCTATCTCGAGTCTTCCGCCTGCGACCCCTCGCTGGCGCCGCGGCCCTACGATCCGGCGCGCGCGGCGAAGCTCTTCGACGAGGCCGGCTGGCAGGACCACGACGGCGACGGCATCCGCGACAAGGACGGCGTGCCGTTCCGCTTCACCTTCCTGATGAACGCCGACTCGGTATTCCTCGCCAAGCTCGCGCCCTACCTGCAGCAGGAGCTCGCGAAGCTCGGCGTGGCGATGGAGATCCGCAAGGTCGACTGGGCGCTGTTCACCCAGCTCGTCGGCGAGCACCGCTTCGACGCCACCTCGCTGCGCTGGGGCAACAGCGACGTGGCGCAGGACCCGTACGAGATCTGGCATTCCTCGCAGATGAAGGACGGCTCGAACGTGGTCTCTTTCAAGGACCCGCGGGTCGACGCGCTCATCGAAGAGGCGCGCGCGACGCTCGACGACGCCCGCCGCAACGAGCTGTACCGGAAGATGGGGCGCCTGCTCTACGACGAGGCGCCGTACGTCTTCCTCTACAGCCGGCCGTCGCTCGACGCCGTCCGCGAGCGGGTGCGTGGGCTGCGCCCGTCGGTCGCCTGGTACGACCTGCAAGACGTCTGGCTCAGCCGGAAGTGAAGCGGTTCCTCGCCAGGCGGGTGCTCGCCATGACCACCACCGTCCTGGGAGTCACCCTGGTCGCGTTCGTGGTCGCCCGGGCCGCGCCAGGCGACCCGGTGGCGCTGCAGGGGGATCTCGGCTTGCGCGCCGGCAGCGCGAGCGTCCAGCAGCTGCGCGAGTACCGGCGGCTGATGGGACTCGACGAGCCCATCCTTGCCGGCTACCTGCGCTGGCTCTGGCACCTCGTCCGCGGGGATCTCGGAACCTCGTTTCGCGACGGCCGCCCCGTCCTCTCGCTGCTCGGCGAGGCGCTCCCGGTGACGCTGCTCCTCTCCATTCCGTCGCTGCTGATCGGGTACCTCCTCGCGGTCCCGGCCGGCATCGTTTCGGCGGCGCGGCCGGGCGGGTGGCTGGACCGGTCGCTCGCAACGCTTGCGTTCCTCCTCCATTCGCTCCCCCTGCAATGGGTCGCGCTGGTGCTGGTCGTGTGGCCGGCCGGCTTCCCCATCCAGGGCCTCCACTCAGAGGGGACGACCTCGCTGCCCGATCTCCTGGCGCACCTCGTGCTGCCGCTCGTCTGCTTGAGCTACGGTTCGGTCGCGGTCATCTCGCGCTTCTTGCGCAGCTCGATGCTCGAGCAGATGCGCCAGGATTACGTGCGCACCGCGCGCGCCAAGGGGCTCTCCGAGGCGGCCGTCATCCTCCGCCATGCGCTGCCCAACTCGCTCTTGAGCCTGATCACCCTCTTCGGCCTGACCTTCCCGGCGCTCGCCTCGGGCGCCGTGATCGTCGAGCGCATCTTCGGCCTGCCAGGCATGGGCAAGCTCACCTTCGAGGCGGTCCTCGGCCGCGACGTGCCGGTCGTGATGGGCGCGGTGGCCTTGGGCGGCGTCGCGACCGCGCTGGGCACCCTGATCTCCGACCTGTTGTATGCGGCGGCGGACCCCCGGATCTCGCTCGAGGAAGGGCGAGCGCCGCGGTGACCGGCCGGACCTGGGCGCGCTTCGCGCGCAGGAAGCGGAACCTCTTCGGGCTGGGGCTCGCGGCCGCCTTGGCGCTCCTGGCGGTGTTCGCGGACTTCGTCGCCAGCAGCCGCCCCATTGCGCTCCGGCTGGGAGGCCGGCTCTACCTCTTCGCCAACCTGGTCGACTACCGCGACCTGCGCTCGTTCGATCCAGGCCGCCTCGGCCCGGCCGACTGGGCGGTCTGGCCGCCCTGCCGCCACGGACCCTACGAGATCCCTCCGCTCGCCTCGGTGACGGGCGCGTTCCCGGAGCCGCCCTCCCGGGACCATCCGCTGGGGACCGACAACGCCGGCCGCGACACCCTGGCCCGCCTGGCGCACGGCGCGCGCGTCTCGCTCGCCATCGGCGTCGCGGCGGCCCTGGTGCAGGTCGTCATCGGGCTGCTGCTGGGCGTCGTCGCGGGCTACCTGCGCGGCTGGCCCGATCTGCTCATCTCCCGCGCCGCGGAGGTGCTGCTCAGCTTCCCGCTGCTCCTCCTGCTGCTCGCCGTGCAGGGCGTCCTCGAGCGCACCACGCTGCTCAGCACGATGGCCGTCATCGGCCTCACCCGCTGGGCGGACACCTCGCGCCTGGTGCGCGCCGAGGCGCTGCGGGTCCGCGAGCTTCCCTACGTGGAAGCGAGCAGGGCGCTGGGCAGCTCGGGCCTGCGCACGCTCTTGCGGCACGTGCTCCCCAACTGCCTCTCTCCGGCGCTGGTGGCGGTCACCTTCGGGGTGGCCTCGGCCATCCTGCTGGAGAGCGCCTTGAGCTTCCTCGGTTTCGGCGCGCCGGAGCCCACGGCTTCATGGGGCCTGCTCATGGCCGACGGATTCCAGGACATCCTCGACCCCGCGGCGCGGCCGCTGGTGCTCGCGCCCGGGCTCCTGCTCTTTGCCGCCGTCAGCGCCTTCAACCTGATCGGCGACGGCCTGCGCGAGGCGCTCGACCCGCGCGCTCAGGGTGCGGTCGAGCCCTCGGCCTTCATCACTTCCGCCCAGAACCGCGTGATGTCACCGGCCCCCAACCCGGAAGGCGGCGATGCGACGCCGGCCGAGTAGAAGGTCCCCGAGGTGAAGTAGCTGGTGGAGACGGACTTCACCTGCGCGACGCCGAGCAGCCCGCAGATGAGGCCCAGCTCGTTCTGATCGAGCGCCGCCGCGCCGGGAGTGAGCGTCCACGAGTTGTCCACCGTGCGGACGCTGTAGCCTCCGGCGAGCAGCGCGCCGGAAAAGAACGCCTGCGACACCGAGAACGAGGTGAGCCCGTACGAGTGCAGCAAGATCCCGAGCGGGCAGCCCACGACGTTGAGGGACAGGGGATAGCTCCCTGCTGGCGCCGGCGCGGGCGGCGGGGGGGCGCCCGTCGAGCCGGACGTCCCGGACGCGAGGCCGGATCCGCTCGTCCCGGAAGCGAGGCCCGAGCCGCCGTAGCCCGAGATGGTCAGCCCGTCCGTGCTGCTGGCGCCGCCCGTCCCGAGCAGGCCGGCGAGGCTCAGGTTGAGGCCGAGCGACCCGAATCCGCCGCTGTTCCGCGCGAACGGCCGCGGCCTCTGGGTGGTCTTGCCGGAGGTGACGCGGTGCACCTCGATCAGGAACAGCTTCTTCGAGGAGGTAGGGGCCGGCGAGACGAACCGCGCGATCCCCTTCCCGTCGGTGGTGCCGGTCTGCGAGGCGTTCGCCGCTCCGCGCCAGCGGATCCTGACCTTCATCTCGGGGACGCCCGCGCCCGTCGCATCGGCGATCATCACGGCCGCCGCGGCCCGGCCATCCGCGCGCAAGGCGGCGACCGCGTCGGCGTAGAGCGGGGCGGGAGCGGTGAAGCTGCCGGCCCGCGCCAGCGCAGCGCCGGTCTGCAGGCGGCCCGAACCGGTCGACGGGTCCCAGCCGTTGGGGCTCATGTCGGCGACGGTGGCCTGCAGGAGCGGGCGCACCGCCGCAGGCGAGACGCCGGATCCGATCAGCGTGGCCGCGGCCGCGCTGGCGTGCGCCGTGGCGGGCGAGGTGCCGGCGAACAGCCACCAGGAGATCTGCGTCGGCGAGCCCGGCGGGAAGGATTGCGCCAGATCGCCGTCCCAGAGGCCGTCTCCGTTGACGTCCTGGAAGGCCATGCCGCCCGGCGCGACGAGGTCTAGCGCGTCGCCGGTGTTCGAATACGAGGCGACCGCGTATCCGCTGACGGCGTCCAGGCGCGCCGCGCCGACCGAGAGGACGTCGGGGAACGCCGCCGGGTAGAGCACGCGGCCGTCTCCGGTGTTGCCGCTGGCGGCGACCACCACCACGCCGGCGCGACGCGCCTCGGCCAGGACGGAGCGCAACGCGGCCCCGGGGACGTAGTTGCGAGCGAAATCGAGCGAGAGGTTGATCACGTCGGCGCCGGCCTGCACCGCGTAGTGGATCCCCTCCGCGAGCCAGAACTCCGTGCCTTGGTTTCTGGCGTCGAGCACCTTCACCGGCAGGATGGTCGCGCCGGCGGCCGGCCCGACGAACGGCACGGCGGAGGTCGAGAAGCTTCCCCGCCCGGCGATGATGCTGGCCATCGCGGTCCCGTGGCCGTTGTCGTCGTTCGGGTGGGCGTCCTCGTTGACGAAGTCCCAGCCCTGGGCGAACTGCGTGGATGCGAATACCGGTGCGCGCGCGTAGCTGCCGCGGAGGTCCGCGTAGTTCTCGTACGCGACCCCGCTGTCGAGCACGGCGACGATCGGATGCGCCGTGCCGGGCAGGAGCGTCATGTCACCCGGCGCGCCGGCGGCGGGGAACTCCCAGGTCTGCGGATAGGCAGCGCTGCCGATGAGGATGCGGTTCGGCTCGGCGGACGCGATGCCCAGCGCCCCGCGGAGCGTGTCGAGGACGACTTGCAGCGGGGTGTTGGCCGGCAGGATCGCGAGCCTGAAGTTCCCCAGCTCGAGGACGCTGACGATCGCGCCTACGGAATTGAGGGCCGAGGTGCACAAGCTCAGCGCCGCCGACGGATTGCAGCTCACGATCAGCTGCTGCGGCACGATGACTTGCGGAAGGCCGTCGATGACCTGCGTGGTCGCCGTGACCGCACGGGCGGGACCTGCCAGCGCGAGGGCGACTGCGACCGGGACCAGGACTCTGGGGAGGGAGCGCATTGTGGGAGTGCATGAGCAATGCGCCGGCCAACTTTTACACCCCCCTGAATTCACGTGGTTGGAAGTGGCATGGGATGCCCTCCGTGGCGCCCGCACCCCGCGGGGCCAGGGATGTCGATGACTTGGAGCGTGGCGCGGCCGCCCCGCGCTGTGGCGCGGGCGCTACGCCTGCGCGGCGCGTCCCAAGCCGTAGCGCTTGAGCTTGAGCCAGAGGTTCTTGCGGTCGATGCCGGCGCGGCGGGCGGCCTCGGACACGTTGTCGCCGCTCGCGCGCAAGAGCCGCTCGAGGTAGGCCCTCTCGAACCGCTCCAGCGCTTCCGCGCGGGCCGCGTGGAACGGCTCGAGGGATCCGTTGGCCCCGTTTGCGGGCGCGGTCGGGGTCCGAACCCCCAGGACGGCCGCGCACTCTGCCGCGCCGATCCGGGAACCCTCGGCGCTGACCACCAGGCGCCGCACGGCGTTCTCGAGCTGGCGCACGTTTCCCGGCCAGTCGTGCGCCGAGAGCACGGCGAGCGCGTCCGGCTTGAACGGCTCGAGCGCGCGGCCCATCTCCTTGCCGGCGGCGCGCAGGAAGTGGTCGGCGAGGAGCGCCACGTCCTCGCGCCTCTCGCGCAAGGGCGGCAGCCGGATGGGAAACACGTTGATCCGGTAGAAGAGGTCGCGCCGGAACCGGCCCGCGGTCACTTCCGCTTCGAGGTCGCGGTTGGTGGCGGTGACGACGCGCACGTCGACCCGCGTCTGCGACGTCGCTCCGACCCGCCGGAACTCCTTGGTCTGCAGGAAGCGGAGCAGCTTCGACTGGACGCCCAGCGGCATCTCGCCGATCTCGTCGATGAACAGCGTCCCGCCGCCTGCCTCGGCGAGGAGGCCCAGCGTCTTGCGGTCTGCGCCGGTGTACGCGCCGGCCTCGTGCCCGAACAGCTCGTTCTCGAGGAGCGGCTCGGGAAGCGCCGCGCAGTCGACCACCACGAACGGCTGATCGCTGCGCTCGCTCTGCTCGTGGATGGTGCGCGCCGCCAGCTCCTTGCCGGTGCCCGTCTCGCCGTAGAGCGCGACCGCCACCTCGGTGTGCGAAACCGTCCCGATCAGGCGGCGGACCTCGGTGATGGCCGCAGACACGCCGATGACGAGATCGGCCTTGCGGCGCCGCTGCACCTTCCGCCGCAGCTCCTCCAGCTCCTGCGCGGCCTGCGACAGCTCGAGCGCCTGCGCGGCGCGCGCGCGGAGGAAGTCCAGGTCCAGCGGCTTGGGCACGAAGTCGAGCGCTCCGGCCTTCATCGCGTCCACCGCGACCCTGACGCTGGCCACTCCGGAGACGATGAGGACCGGCGCGGAGATCTTCTCGGCGCGCAGCTTCCGCACCAGCTCGACTCCGTTCATTCCCGGCAGGTCGTAGTCCGCGATCACCAGCGCCACGCCCGCCCTCGCCAGCTCGAGGCCCTTGAGGCCGTCGTCGGCGAGCACGATCTCGCGGCCTTCGCCGGCGAGCGCCCGCGAGAGCACGCCGGCCTGCGGGGGGTCGTCCTCGATGATCAGCACGCGGGCCGGCTGCCTGGAGCTTCCTTCCATCAGGCGGCTCCCGGCAGGACGATGGTGAAGGTGGTGCCGCGGCCGAGCTCGCTGTCGACGCGGATCTGGCCTCCGTGATGGCGGACGATCTCCTGGGTGATCACCAGGCCCAGGCCGGTTCCGGTCCGCTTGGTGTTCCCCGCGCGGAAGAACGCCGTGAACAGCTTGTCGATGGAGGCCGGAGGAATGCCGGGTCCCTCGTCCGATACGGTCACCCGCGCGCTCGGGGACGGCGCGGGAGGGGCGCTCGAGGGCGAGCCCTCCACCTCGATGCGAGGCACGCGCGGAGCCGGGAGCGGATCGCCGCGACTCAACTTGACCCAGACCCGCTTGCCATTCGGGGAATAGTGGATGGCGTTTCCCACCAGGTTGGTGATCACTTGCACGAGGCGCTCGAAGTCGCCGAGGACCTTTGGCGCGCCTTCCTCGGTCGAGAGGTCCACCGCGATCGACTTCATCAGGGCGATGGGCTTGAGTCCCGCGATCGCGGCCGCCGCGACCTCGGGCAGCAACACGGGAACGCGGGAAAGCTTCGCCGCGCCGGCTTCCATCCGCGCCAGCTCGAGGGTGCGGTCGACCAGGTTGGACAGGCGCAGCGCCTGCTCGGAGATGACGTCGAGGTCGTTGCGGACGGGCCCGCTCAATCCGGGATCGTCGCGCACCAGGTCGGCGTAGCCCTTGATCCCCACCAGGGGCGTGCGGAACTCGTGCGCCATGTGGGCGAGCAGGTCGGTCTTGCGCCGCAGATCGTCGATCAGGTGCGCGTTCTCCAGCGCCGACCCGGCCAGCGCCGCAAAGGCATTCAGGAGGCCGAGATCCTTCTGCGAGAGGAGCACCCCGACCCTGCGGGAATCGACGTAGAGGATCCCCAGCTGCTTTCCGCCGCTGCGGATGGGCGCGCAGAGCACCGAGCGCAACCCGAGGTCGAGGATGCTCTTCTGCGTGCTGAGCTGCTCGCGCCCGACGATGTCCGCGATGGCGACCATCTCGCCCGTGTGCAGCACCCCGTCGGCGATGGTGCGCGAGATGTGCAGGGTGGCGTTTGCGTCGGCGCCGCGGACCGCCGCCACGCGGGGAGGGCCGGAGCCCTCGTTGAGGAGGATGAACCCGCGCTCGGCACGGGTGAGTTGTAGCGCCTGGTCGAGGACCTCCTCGAGCAGCGCCACCGGATCGCTGGAGGCGGCCAGCCGCTGCGCGGCGTGGGTCAGCGCCTCGATGCGGGAGAGCGACTTGCGCTGCAGCGCAAGGGCCTCCCGCTCGAGCTGCTCCAGCTCGCGCAGGTCGGGAGCGGCGCCCAGCTTCTCGAAAGTGCCGCGGGCGCGCCGGAGCGCCGCCTCGGCCTGCACCGCGTCGCCGCGATCCAGCTCGAGCAGGCAGGTGACGCACTCCAGGCGGGCCAGCTCCAGCGCCGCGCCGGCCTGCTGGAGCGCCGCCCGCGCCCGTTGCACCGCGGAGTCCGCCGCCGGCGCGTCGCGCCGCGCTCGCGCCGAGAGGGCCAGGACCCGCAGCAGGTTGCCTTCCTCGACCCGGTTGCCGGCCCGCACCGCCAGCTCCAGCGCCGCGGTCGCGCGAGCGTGGGCGGCGGCCGGGTCCCGGCGCAGCAGATCGAGCTCGGCGAGCCTGCGCTCGGTCTCCACCACCTCGTCGCGCGCCTCGATACGCCGGGCCAGCTCCAAGGTCGTGAGATACAGCGCCTCGGCCCCTTGCAGGTCGCCCTCGCGCGCGGCGACCTCGCCCAGGTTGCCGCGCACCAGCGCCTCCATGCGCGCGTATCCCCCCGCCTCCCTGATCTTCGCCAGCGCTCGCCGCAGGAGGTCCTTGGCGCGCGGCAGGTCTCCCGTCTCGCGGTAGAGGTATCCGAGGTTGTTGAGCGTGAGCAGCTCCTCCTCGATGGTCCGCGACCTTTTCGTTCCCAGCTTCTCCCAGGCCTCCAGCGCGCGGTCCCACTCGCCGGCGAGGTAGCGCGCAACGCCCAGGTTGTTCCAAGCCAGCGCCTCCTGCCGCTCGTCGCCGACCGCCGCGTACAGCTCGATGGCCTTGGACGCCTCGACCGCCGCGCGGCGGTACTTCGCCAGGAGCCGGTAGGCGCTGCCGAGGCCGTTCCGCGCGTCGGCCTCGGCGCGCCGGTCGCCCTGGCGCCGCGCGATGAGCACCGCCGCGCGCTGCTCGGACACGGCGCCGCGCCCGTCGCCCCTGTGCCAGGCGCAAGTGCCCAGCAGATGGTGCAGCCGGGTCGCCGAATCGGCGTCGCCGCGCGCGCGGGCCAGCGGGAGCGCATCGCCGGCCAGCTGGCGCGCCCGTTCGTAGTCCCCGCGCATCGCCTGCGCCCGCGCCTCCACGATGGCGATGGCGAGCGGATCGCCGCCGCCCTCCCGCGCCCGGGCGAGCGCCGCCAGCACCTGGTCGAACCGGCCCTCCTGCCAGCGGGCCTTGGCCACCTTCTGCCAGATCCGGCCCGGATCGCCGCCGCGGGCGAGTGACCGCGAGTACGCGAAGCGCGCCGCGGCGGGGTCGCCCGCCAGCGCGAGGCAGTCGCCGGAGCGCTCTACGAGCAGGGCGGCGCGCGCGTCGAGCAGCGGCGCGCGCCGGGCCGCGCAGGCGATCTGGTACAGGCGCGCTGCTTCGGCCGGCGCACCGTCGCGCGCCTGGGAGCGGGCGGCCGCGAGCGCAGCGCGCATGCAACCGCCCGACCGCGCGCGGAAGAGGTGCTCGGCGCGGGATCGGGCATCGGTGGCCAGTTCCGCGGCGCGCTGGTTGGCCTCGCGGCGATGCGCGGGCGAAAGCGCCCGCTCGGCGGCGCGCGAGAGGGCGATCTGCGGGCAGCGCAAGCGCGTGCCGTCGGGCTTCAGGAGGCCGGCGCGCTCGAGCGCGGCCGCTGGCTCCGTCCCTGCGACCGCCGCGAGCGTGGCGCGGTCGCAGCGGCTCCCCAGGACTACCGCGATCCCCAGCGCGCGGCGCAGCGGCTCCGGCAGCGCCCGGACCCGCTCCCGGGCGGCTCGCAAGGCCACGCGAGGGACGCAGGCGGACAGATCGCGCCCGGCGCGGGACTCGTTCAGCTCCCAGCGCCCGCGCCGCCGGCCGAGGATCCCTCGCGCGGCGAGATCCAGGATCGCGTCCTCGAGCTCACCGGGCAATCCGGAGGTCTCCCGGACCAGGACATCGGCGAGGCGCTCCGACCAGCTCGCCGATCCGAGCGCCTCCCGGAGCTTGTCGCGAGCGACCGCAGCGGGGAGCGCCGTCAGCTCGATGCGCTCGAGCGCCGGATCGATCGGATCCGCCACCACGGCGGCCACGAGGAGCGGCCGCTGCTTCCACGCGCGAGAGCGCGCGAGCGAGGCGAGCAGGGCGAACAGCCCCGGATCGGAGTCCGCATCGTCGAGCAGCAGCGCGATCGGATGCCGCTCGCAGGCGGCGGCGAGCCATTTGTGAACCAAGGCCACCGTGGGCTCGGCCGGGCTGCGATCGCCGAGGAGGAGCGCAAGCCAACGGCCCAGCGTCTCCAGTCCGCGGCCGGGCAAGACGCGCAGCACGCGCATTCCCGCAAGCTCGGCGGCGACGTTGAAACGGCCCAGGAGCCTCGATTTGCCCGATCGCGGCGGGCCGCCGATGAAGAGTTGCGATCCGCTTCCGTTCCGCGCCCGCGCCGCCGCTTGCTCGAAGCGCCGCAGCTCGGCGTCACGGCCGCGAAGAGCGCCGAGCCCGATGCAGTCCGGCGCCAGCCCGTCGCCTTCGGCCTGCAGATCGAGCCCCGCGGCCGATCCGAGCGCCTCGATGACTTCGTCGGCGTGCGCGTAGCGCGAGTGGGGTTCGCGCGCGAGCAGCTTGGCGATCACCGCCTGCACTCCGGCGCTCGCCCGCGCCAGGGGCTGCGGGCCGAAGTGCGCCCGCACTACCTCGGCCGGCGTTCCGCGCGCGAACGGATTCGCCCCCGAGAGCAGCTCGTGCAGGGTGACGCCGAGCGAGTACAGATCGGAGGCCGGCGAGGGCGCGCTTCCCTCGAGGACCTCGGGAGCGGCGTACTCCAGACTTCCGCGCGAGGTGAGCTCGACGCCGGCGAGCCCCAGGTCGATGAGCAGCGCGCGCCGGGTGTGACCTTCGGCGATGAGCACCGCATTCTGTGGCTTCAGGTCGGCGTGGACGATCCCGCGGCGGTGCAGGTACCCGAGAGCGCGCGCGATCTCGGCGACGTGCCGGACCACCGACGCCTCCGCCGATCCGCGCACCGCGGTGAGGTCTTCGGAGGCGTACTCGAGGGACAGGGCCGCCGCCGCTCCGTCCGGCCACAGGGCCATGGCGCGGGCCAGGTTGGGGTGGGTGAGCGACGCCGACCGTTCGTATTCGGCGGTGAGCCGGGCGGTGGCGCCCAGCTTGAGCGCGACCTGGTGCCCCGTGAAGAGATCGTCGGCGAGGTACACGGAACCCTCGCTCCCGGCCCCCCGGAAAGCGACGATCCGGTACCTGCCGCCGATCCGCTCGCGCGGCACGTCGGTAGCGGCTGTTTCGCCCATCTTGGCGCTACAACTCCTTCGTATTTTTGAAAAACTTTGACACGGCACCCAGGGGTGGTCAAAGAAGGAGGAGTGCTGCGCGTGAGCAACCTGCGCGTGAGCTTCGGGGAGCGCGGCGGCCGCTTTCCCGCCGTCGACGGAATCTCCTTTGAACTCGGGCGCGCGCAGGCTTTGGCGCTGATCGGCGAGTCCGGCAGCGGAAAATCCACCATCGCGCTTTCTCTCCTACGTCTGTTGCCGGAACACGCACATGCGTCCGGCCGCGTGGAGATGCTCGGCCAGGAGCTGCTCGAGCTGCCCCCGGCGGCGATGGCGCGGGTGCGCGGCTCCGCGATGGCGATGGTGTTCCACGATCCGCTCGCGGCATTGAACCCGGTGATGCGGATCGGGACGCAGATCGCCGAAGCCGTGCGGGCGCACGCGCGCATCCCTCGCAGCCAAGCTTTGGCGAGCGCGGTCGACCTGCTGCGCACGGTCGGGCTCGGTCCGGAGATCGCGCGGCGCTACGCCCACGAGCTGTCGGGCGGCATGCGCCAGCGCGCGCTCATCGCCGTCGCCCTTGCCTGCGGCCCCTCGTTGCTGATCGCCGACGAGCCGACCAGCGCGCTGGACGCGGTCACCCAGCGATCGGTGGCGCAGCTCTTCCAGAAGGTCCGCCGCGAGCGCGGCCTCGGTTTGCTGCTCGCAACCCACGATCTCGAGCTCGCCGCCGAGCTGTGCGACCGCATCGCGGTGCTCTACGCCGGACGGATCGTCGAGCAGGGCGGCGTCTCCGACCTGCTCTCCAGGCCGCGGCATCCGTACACCGCGGCGCTGCTCCGCAGCCTTCCCCCGCCGCTCGGCGATGCTCCCGTGCGCCTCGTTCCGGTGCCGGGCTCCCCGCCGCCTTCGTGGGCGCGTCCGTCTGGATGCTCGTTCCGGGACCGCTGCTCCCGCTCTCTCCCCGACTGCGCTGCCGCCGAGCCCGCCCTGGCCGGGCCGCGAGGACGCGAGGTGGCCTGCTTCCACCCGCTCGAGGTGGCGTGACCGCCCCGCTGCTGGAGCTGGATCGGGTGTGCGTCGATCGCGGCGGCGCTCGCGTCCTTCATGGCGTCACGCTGTCCATCGAACCAGGGGAGATGCTCGGCCTCGTCGGCGAGAGCGGATCGGGAAAGTCGACGCTCTCGCGGGCGGCCCTGCGGCTCCTCGAACCCGCTTCCGGCGCGGTGCGCTGGCGCGGGCGCGACCTGCTCGCTTTCACCCCGCGCGAGCTGCGCGCGGCACGCCGCGAGATGCAGATCGTCTTCCAGGATCCCGCCGCCTCGCTGGATCCGCGGATGACGGTCGGGGAAAGCCTCGCCGAACCGTTCGAGGTGCACCGGCTCGCCGCGCCGCCGGAGCGCCCGGAGCGGGTGGCGCGGCTGCTCCAGCGGGTCGAGCTGGGCACCGAGTTGCTGCAAAGGTATCCGCACGAGCTGTCGGGCGGCCAGGCGCAGCGCGTGGCGCTCGCGCGGGCGCTGGCCACCGGGCCCGCCCTGCTCGTCGCCGACGAGGCGCTGAGCGCGCTCGACGCCTCGCTCCGCGCGCAGATGGCGAATCTCCTGCTCGACCTGCGCGCGACCGCCGGCATCGCCTGCCTGCTCGTCACGCACGACCTGCGCCTCGCCGCGACGCTCTGCGACCGGATCGCCGTCCTCGCGGGCGGCGCCGTCGCGCACCTCGGGCGGGCGGACCGGATCGCACAAGAGGCGCGGGACCCGGCGGCGCTGTCCCTGGTGGGCGCTGCGCGCGCGGGCGCCCGCATCGGACGTACCCCATCCACCCCATCGATTTAGGCTCGAGCGCGTTTTCCGGGCGTCGCGCCTTGCCGAGTACGAGGCGCTCGACCGGCAGATGGAAGAGCTCACCGCCAGTGAGATGCGGCTGGGCGCATTCACGGCGCTCTGACCCGAGCGGGCGCGCTACAGTGGGCCGCCGTGTTCAGCTCCTGGTACGCGACCTGTCCGCGCGGCGCCGAGCCGGTGCTCCAGCGCGAGCTCGCCGGGCTCGGCGCCAAGGGCATCCGCCCCGGCCAGGGTGGAGTGCGGTTCACCGGCGAGCGGGAGACGGCGCTGCGCGGCTGCCTCGACCTGCGCACCGCGCTTCGCGTGCTGGAGCCGATCGGCGAGTTTCCCGCGTCGGACGCCGAGCAGCTCTACGAAGGCGCCGCGAAGCTGCCTTGGCAGGAGCTGATCGCTCCCGGTCAAACCTTCGCCGTGGCGGCGAGCGGGCGAGCGCCGGGGCTCACCCACACCCATTTCGTCGAGCTGAAGCTGAAGGACGCCGTGGTCGACGCGCTGCGCGCTCGGACGGGCGCGCGGCCCGACGTGGACCCGCGCCATCCCGACGTGCTGGTGGTGGCCCACCTCGCGAACGGCGCGTGCAGCCTCTCGCTGGACCTCGCCGGTGACCTGCTCTCGAACCGCGGCTATCGCGTGCGCACGGTCGCGGCACCGCTGCGCGAATCCATCGCGGCCGCGGTGGTGCTGCTCTCCGGCTGGGAAGGGCGCACGCCGCTGCACGACCCCGTGTGCGGGTCGGGCACCCTGGCCATCGAGGCGGCGCTGTTCGCGGCGGCCAGAGCGCCGGGTGAGCGCCGCACGCTCGCCTCCGAGAAGTGGCCGCGCACCGCGGCCGAGGATGCGCGAGCGTTGCGACGCATCCGGGCCGAGCTGCGCGAGCGCGCCGCGGGGCGTGCCGCCGACGGCTTGCCGCCGATCCTGGCTTCCGACCGCGACCCGGAGGCGGTCGCCGCGGCGCGCGAGAACGCACGTGCCGCCGGGGTCGAGGTGCGCGTCTCCGAGGCCGACGCCCGTGCTCTCGAGCCGCTCTCGCCGCCCGGGCAGCTCCTGCTCAACGTGCCCTACGGAGAGCGGCTCGAGGCGGGAGGCCGCAAGCAGCTGAAGACGTTCTACCACCAGCTCGGCGCGGCGCTCCGGCGGCTGCCCGGTCATCGCGCCGCCGTCCTCAGCGGCAGCGAGGACTTCGAGAGCGCGTTCGGGATGCGCCCCCGGGCGCGGCACCAACTGTGGAACGGTCCCTTGCGCAGCACGCTGCGGCTGTACGAGCTCTAGCCAGCCGGTCGCGTTTCCACCTCGAGGCGCTGGGCGCGCTCCTTGGCGGGACGGGGAGCCAGAACCCCTTCCTCGACATCCTGCGGCGACTGCAGCTGAAATGCCCCGCGCAGCGCCACGGGCGTCACGAGGGTGGTGAGGAGCACGACGGCCACCATGACCGCCACCTCCGGGCGGCCGAAGATGCCAGTGCTCGCCCCCATCGCAGTGACGATCAGTCCAACCTCGCCGCGCGAGATCATCCCGCATCCCACCCGCAGGCTGCGGACCCCGTCCATGCCCGACACGCGCGCAGCGAGGCCGCAGCCGAGGAGCTTGCCAATCACCGCTACGAACAGAATGACGAGAAGCAGGGTCCACCGTCCGGCGAGGGCGCGGTAGTCACTGATCAGACCGATCGAGACGAAGAAAAGCGGAATGAGAAGTCCGTGGCCGATCGCATGAAAGCTGCGCTCCACGTCCGCCTTGTATTGCGACCCCGCGAAGACGTAGCCCAGCAAGTAGGCCCCGGTGATTCCGGCGACGCTTCCGAGCCACTCAGCGGAGATCGCGTAGAGCAACACCAGCGCCAGCACGCAGCCCGGCACCGCTTCGCCGGCGTCCAGTTTGCGCAGCTGGCGCATCACCGGATCCAGCCAGCGTCTCGCGGCGCCGTATGCGACGACGAAGAACGCGGTCACGCAGATGCTGAGCGCAAGCATCTGGACCAGCAACGGATGGTCCGCTGCGAATGACGTTCGTTTCTGCAACCAGCTGCTCGCCATGGCCGAGACGCCGAAGGCCTCGCCCTGGCCGCTGGCGATCGAGGCGGCCAGCGCGGCGAGCACGAACAGTCCCATCACGTCGTCGATCACCGCCGCGCCGAGGATGACTGAGCCTTCCTGGGACGACATCTTCCCGGCATCCATCAGCGTGCGGGCGGAGATCGAAACGCTGGTCGCCGTCAGGGCGCCGCCGAGAAAGCAGGCTGTCGTCCAGGAAAGGCCGAACAGATGGCCGACGCCTGCTCCCAGCACGAACGGCACGATCACTCCCGCGAGGGCCACCAGGAAGGCGACCCCGCTCGCCTTGCGCATGCGCTCGATGTCGGTCTCGAGGCCGGCGATGAACATCAAGAGAAAACCGCCGAGCTGGGCGAGGAGCATCAGCGCGCCCGTCGCCTGGCCGCCGTCGAAGACATGGAGGTGGAGCAGGCCCAAAGCGCCCGGACCGAGCGCCACGCCCACCAACAACTCCCCGAGGATGGGTGGTATCCCGAGGCGGCCACAGAGCGAAGCAGCGATCTTCACCGCTGGGAGCACGATCGCGACCAGCAGCGCGAGCTGAAGCGCCGGTTGCATGCCCCTTAGCCGTCGACCGCGACGACGGCTTCGTCCTGCCGGCGGAGCCAGAACCGGCGCAGGCGGCTCAGCAGCGCCAAGGGGCTCCGATAGCCGCCGCGTTCGACTCCCTGCCGCAGCATCGTCCGGATCGCCGCCGCCTGCCGGCGCGCCAGCTCCGCCTGCGCGAGGTTTTGCGCCAGTAGAGCTGCCTGCCGCGTGTGCACTTCGGCTTTCCTGCAAACCCGCAGCCGCATCCACAGCTCACCCATCTTGAGGTGAGCGATGAAGCTGTTCGGGGCGAGCCTCACGCCTTCGCGAAGCTCCTCCATCGCGTCCTGCACTTCCAGATTCACGCAGAGGGCCATCCCGAGGAGCACCCGGAGCTCCGCGACCTCCGGGTGCGCCTCGACGCTCTCGCGCAGTTGTCCGAGCAGCTCGGAGCGCTCGGTCTGCTCGAGTACGTACGGATCGGCGAACATCCTGAGGAGCAGCCCGCGTGCCCGCTCCGGGACCGGAACGAGCGACGAAGGAGCAACGGACGGCGCCAGCGCGCCGGTGTCTGGGGGTGTCATCACTTGGGTGTCCTGCTGCCGCTCCATGTTCATGAAAGTCTCCGCGAAGTTTCGATCCCGCTTCACGCCGCCTTGGCAAATACGGGTTCCGGCCGGAAGACGAACTCGGGATAGCCGAGCTGCCCCATCTCAGGAATGTCGAGACCTTCCAGCTCGGTCTCCGCCGAAACGCGATGCCCGATGAAGTATTCGAGCGCCATGTTGATGACGAAGCTCAGCGTGAAAACGACACCGAGCAAGGTGGAGATGCCCACCAGCTGCGCTGCGAGTTGGCCTGCGTCTCCGTAGAACAGACCGGTGACCGAGCCCGGCACGCCGTTCCAGCTTCCGCCATAGTTGCTGGTGCCGTCGGCGAACAGGCCCACCGCGAGCACGCCCCACAGGCCATTGGCGCCGTGGACCGAGATGGCACCTACGGGGTCATCCACCTTGAGCACGTTCTCGATGAAGGACACGCTGACGCAGACCAGCAGGCCGGCGACGAGCCCGATGATGGCCGCGCTCGGCGCGCTGACGAATCCGCTCGGCGCGGTGATCGCCACCAGGCCTGCCAACAGGCCATTCCCGGCCATCGATGAGTCGGGCTTCCCCTTGCGGATCCACATGTAGAGGATGGACCCGAACGTCCCCGTGCAGCCGGCCAGCATCGTGGCCACCGCGACCGTCCCGATACGCAGGTTCCCGTTGGAGGAGGCGCCCAGCGTGCTGCCAGGGTTGAATCCGAACCAGCCGAACGCGAGGATGAAGCAACCGATCAGGACGGCGGACATGTCATGTCCGATGACCGGGTTGGCCGAGCCATCGCGGTTGAACTTGCCGATCCGCGGACCCACGATCAGGCATACGGCCAGCGCAGTCAGCCCACCGACCGAATGCACCACGCCGGAACCAGCGAAATCGGCGTACCCATGGCTCAGCCCCAGGTTGCTCCCCAGTTGCGCGAGCCATCCTCCTCCCCAGGCCCAGTTTGCGAAGAGCGGATACGTGAGCGCCCCCATGATGACCGAGGTGACGGAGAAGGTGATGAACTTCCATCGCTCCGCGCAAGCCCCGGTCACGATGGTGAGCGCCGTGTCCATGAACACCATCTGGAACAGGAAGATCACCATCACGCCGACGTCGTACGAGGTCCCGGCAAGAAAGTATCCGGTCTGGCCGAACACGCCCCAGGTCTTTCCAAACAAGGAGATGGTGTGTTCGGACGCGAGAGGATACAGGCCGCCCAGGTTCCCGTTGCCGGCGGCGCCGCCCATCTGGATTGCAAAACCGAGCACCCAATAGGCGAGCAATCCGCAGCCGTACACGAAGAAGTTCATCATGTAGGTGTGATTTGCGTTCTTGACCCGGGTCAGTCCCGACTCCACCATCGCGAAGCCGGCCTGCATGAACATGACGAGGAAGCCGCAGATCAGTGTCCAGACGAAGTTGATCGCGATCTTGTTCTGCCCGATCTGGTTACCTGCGTCCGCCAGGGTCGGACCCGCCTTGGCATCCGCCACGGTCAGGTCGGCGATGTTCCCGATCAGGGTGCCGCCGGGGTCGCCTTTCGCCAGATCGGCCGGGGTGGGCGCCTTGGCTGCGGCCTCCCGTAACTCAGCCGTCCCCGGCGGGGGCGGGGCCGGCGCCGCCGCAGGTTGAGCAGGCGCGGCCGGGGTCTGAGCCCAGGCCATCCCGCCCACGGTCGAGCCGAGAGCGAGGATGCAGAGAGCAAGAAGATGGTTTCGAAGGAATGCTTTCATCTCGCCGACTCCATTCTCGCCGACTCCATCGCGCTGGGCGGTGCCGTAAAGCCCGGGTCCATCGTCGGCTTGCCCGCCAAGGTGGTGAGGCTCGCGCGCGCCGATGTTCCAGCCGGCTTCTTCCAGAACGCCGTCTTGTTGAAAGCAGCGGGCAGGACGTACAGGATTCCGAAGAAGCTCACGCCGATGCCCAGCAAGGCGACGACGATGCGCCCGCCGTTGCCGTCGACGAGATGCAGGCCGCCGACCGTGACGACCCACCCGAGCACGGCGACGCCCGCGCCGACCCACTTCATCATTTCGGGGCTCGGCAGGACGGGCGTCTCGCCTTCGAGGTGCTTGATCTTCAAGAACCCGGCGAGCGACGCCAGCAGGATTCCGGCGCCCACCAGCAACAGTACCTTGCCCGTGAGGCTGCCGATGTAGGCAAGGCCACCGCAGAGTACCGTGCCCCCGACCAAGAACAGCCCGAAATAGCTTCCCTGGGATTTACTCGCGGCCATGCGTGTTCCTCCTCGACATGCTTCCTCCTGGACCCGAAATGGCGTCGCTTGGTTAGCAGACTGGGCTCATTGCCCCTCGTGAATTCAGCGACCTCATGCGGCCGCTGTTTTGCCTCTCCCTTCTGCGCGGCTCGCATCGGCGCTCGCCGGCAGGGCCAGGAAGACCAGGAACTGGAGGGCGGCCATGAGCTCGAGAACCAGCGGCAGCTGTTGCTGCAGCCGCAGCACGATCATGAATGACACCATGGCAAACCACTGCCACCGCGACCGCCGCAGCCTTTCGATGCGACCCGGAAATCGGAGCAGGTTCCGCAACGATGCGCCGCTCCCCGACCTCACCGGCACGGAAGCGCGAATGCATGCGACGGCGAAAAAACCGGAGAGAAGCAGCCCGAGCACAGCGATCTGCACGTTCATGGGAGGACACCTTTGCAAGGTGCAAGCCATCGGTGGTGCCGTGCGACGGAAATGGGTCAGGTCCTCTCGCAGAGGCGGGCGGAGCTCACGTTGGCCGCGCAGCCGATCGGCACGACAAAAGTGTTGGTATGCGCCTTTCGTACCCACATTTTAGTGTGCCAACGTCCGGAGCATCCGGGCGACCGGGATCTCCTGCGCCGCTGGTAACCGTCGCACGGCCGCGCGCGTCTGCCACGCTGCCTCGCGGGTGCAGAGAGAGCTAGACCGGAGGCGGACAGCGCGGCGCTGGTGTTCGCCCCGTAGTAGCTCTGGCGATCGCTTCCAGGGCGCCATTTTCGTCGGTAAATCGATCGAGCACGCTGAAATTGTCGCATCGCCCCCGCGGCCGGCGGAATCCCTACTCTCGTTTACTCAGGACCGATCGAGGGACCGCGGCAGAGCGAGGTCTTCGAAAATGTCACTTGCCAATCGGTAACTGACATTTTCGTGTGGCCGCGAGCAGCGTTCGATCGCGTCGTTCTGGAGGTTGGCAGTGCTTTGCGTCGGTCTGGTCCATGCTTTGCACACTTGTCATTTGCAAGACGTGGTTCGAGTACCAACCTGTGAGCGCGGCAACACCGCTGCTTGGGAGACCAACAAGGATGCCGAAGCCTAAAGACGTGATCGGGTACGCGCAGGACAAGAAGGCCGTGATGGTGGACCTCAAGTTCATGGACTTCCTCGGCCTCTGGCAGCACTTCACGGTTCCGCTGGCCGAGCTGACGGAGGGCGTGTTCGAGGAAGGGCTGGGCTTCGACGGCTCCTCCATCCGCGGCTGGATGCCCATCCACGCCAGCGACATGCTGGTGGTACCCGATCCCGACACGGGAGTGATGGACCCGTTCATGAAGGACCCGACGCTCTCCCTCATCTGCAACATCGTCGATCCCATCACAAAGGAGCCCTACTCGCGCGACCCGCGCTTCATCGCGCAGAAGGCGGAGAAGTACCTGAAGTCCACCGGCATCGGCGACGTGGCGTACTTCGGGCCGGAGGCCGAGTTCTTCATCTTCGACGGCGTCTCGTACGACTCGGGCGTGAACCACGGCCATTACCGGATCGAGTCGCGTGAGGGGCAATGGGAGACGGGCAGCCCCACCGAGACGACGTTCGACGGCAAGACTGCCGGCACCCGTCCGAATCTCGGCTACAAGCCGCGCTACAAGGAGGGCTACTTCCCGGTCGCGCCCATCGACTCGCTGCAAGACCTCCGCACCGAGATGTGCCTGGTGATGGAGCAAGTCGGCATCCAGGTCGAGCGGCAGCACCACGAGGTCGCCACGGCGGGGCAGGCGGAGATCGACATCCGGTACGACTCGCTGACGAAGACCGCCGACAAGCTCCTCTGGTTCAAGTACATCGTGAAGAACGTCGCGCTGCGCAACGGCAAGACGGTCACGTTCATGCCCAAGCCGCTGTACGGCGACAACGGCAGCGGCATGCACACGCACCAGTCGGTCTGGAAAGCGGGCAAGCCGCTCTTCGCCGGCGAAGGACATGCCGGGCTCTCGAAGACGGGCCTGCACTACATCGGGGGGCTCCTCAAGCACGCCCGCGCACTGGCGGCGATCTGCAACCCCACCACCAACAGCTACAAGCGACTCGTTCCAGGATTCGAGGCCCCCGTGAACCTGGCCTACTCGTCCCGCAACCGCTCGGCGGCGATCCGGATCCCGACCTATTCGCCCAGCCCCAAAGCGAAGCGGGCCGAGTTCCGCTCCCCCGACCCGTCCTGCAATCCTTATCTGGCGTTCTCCGCGATGCTGATGGCCGGTCTCGACGGGGTCGAGCGCGGCATCGATCCGGGCGAGCCGCTCGACAAGGACATCTACGGGCTCAGCCCCGAGGAGCTCAAGGACGTGGCGAAGATGCCGGGCTCCCTCGAGGAGGCCCTGGGCGAGTTGAAGAAGGACCACGAGTTCCTTCTCAAGGGAGACGTCTTCACCGAGGACGTCATCGAGGCCTGGATCGAGAACAAGGTCGAGCGCGAGCTGAACCCGGTGCGGCTGCGGCCGACGCCGCTCGAGTTCGCCTTGTACTTCGACATCTAGGTCGTCCGTCCCCCGCAACGCCCGGCGCGCCCATTGAAGGGCGCGCACGGGAGGCTTTTACCGAAGGAGCAAAACAGATGAAGACCTTTGTTGCCGCCGCCGTGCTGCTCGTCGCAGTCGCAGCCCATGCGACCCCCTCCACCACGTTCTGGGCCCCCTCCACCACTGCCATCCAGCCGTTCCTGGTCCCGCACTTCACCTATGACACGTACTTCTGGAACAAACCGGCGGAGGGCTCCGCCGGCTCGCCCATCTATCCCGTCACCACTGGCCTCACCATGGGCGTCTTGCCTTTCGATAACCTTCAGCTCGAGGTGGGATTCGACCTGCTGTTGCCGGGGTCCGATCCGCTCCTGCTCAACGCCAAGCTGGGCGTGCCCGAGGACAAGCTCTTCTCGTTTCAGCCGAGCCTCGCGGTGGGCATCTTCGGCGTGGGAACCAAGACGAGCTCTGCAACGACCCCCGGCACCGATTTCAACATCCTCTACGCGCAGCTGCAGCACACGATCCCCGGCGTCGGTGGGTACGTCTCCGCGGGCGGCTACTACTCGCTTCAGGACCGTCTCTTCCAGGCGAGCGATGGGAGCGGCACCCAGCGCGCCGGCTTCATGGGTGGGTTCATTTCCCCGGACATCACCATCAACGCGCCCTGGCTGCAGAAGATCAATTTCACCGCCGACGTGCAGACGGGCAAGAACGCGTTCGGCGCGGTCGGCGGCGGCGTGTACTTCTACTTCAGCGACAAGGTCGACGTGCTGACTGGCCCGGTGTACTTCTTCGACGCGGGATCGCAGCCAGGTGGGCGGCAGTGGTTCTGGACGGTGCAGCTCGACGTCGACATGCCGCTCATGTCCTCGCCGGCGGCCACACCGACTCCCGCCCCGCCGAAGGCAGCTTCCGTTCCTGCGGACGGCAAGACCACCGCGGCGGCTGCGCCGCCCGCCGACGGAACGAGTCGCGAGGCGGAGGCACCGAAAAAGCCATGACTCAGGCGTGACGACGAAATCGCCTGCCCTGGAGGCCGGACCGCTGGCCACGCTGCTCGAGATCGGCCAGACGCTCGCAAGCGAGCTCGAGCTACGCCCCGCGCTGGAGCGGGTGCTGGCGACGCTGGAGAGCAATGCGGGCGTGGTGCGCGGCGCGGTGATGGCCCTCGACGCCGCCACCAAGGAGATCGGCGTCGAGGTCTCGCTCGGCTTCGGCGCCGAGGCGCAGCGAGACCGGTACAAGCTGGGCGAAGGCATCGCCGGCAGCGTGGTGGAGAGCGGCCTTCCCATCGTGGTGGCCGAGATCAGCCAGGAGCCGCTCCTGCTCCACCACGCCCTGAAGGGAAAGAACGCCGTCTCCGAGCTGACCTTCGTCTGCGTCCCCATCGCGCTCGACGGCAAGCCGGTGGGCGCGCTGGCAGTCGATCTCGTCTTCGACGAGGGCCGCGACTACGAGGGTGCCCAACGCTTCTTCGCGCTGGTGGCAGCGATGATCGCGCAGGCGCTGAAGGTCCACCGGATGATCGAGCACGGGCGCGAGGAGCTGCGCGACGAGCTGCAGCAGCGATACGACTTCTCCGGCATCGTCGGGACCAGCAGGCCCATCCGCGAGGCGTACAAGCAGATCGCGCAGGTCGCGCCGACCAACACCACCGTGCTCATCCGCGGGGAGTCGGGCACCGGCAAGGAGCTGATCGCTCACGCGCTCCACTACAACTCGCCGCGCGCGGGAAAGCCTTTCGTCAAGGTGAGCTGCGCGGCGCTGCCCGAGACGCTGATCGAGGCCGAGCTGTTCGGGTACGAGAAGGGCGCGTTCACCGGCGCCCAGCAGCGCAAGCAGGGCCGCTTCGACCTGGCCGAGGGCGGGACGCTCTTCCTGGACGAGATCGGCGAGCTGAATCTCGCCAGCCAGGTCAAGATCCTGCGCGTGCTCCAGGAGCGGGAGTTCGAGCGGCTGGGCGGGACCGAGACGGTCCGGGTGGACGTGCGCCTGGTGGTGGCGACCAATCGCGATCTGGAGGCCAGCATCGCCGAGAAGCAGTTCCGCGAGGACCTCTACTATCGCCTGAACGTCTTCTCGATCTTCATGCCGCCTTTGCGCGATCGCAAACCCGACATCATGCTGCTGGCCGACCATTTCCTCGCCAAGTACGCCCGGCAGCACAAGCGGCAGATCCGGCGCATCTCGACCCCCGCCATCGACATGCTGGTCAGCTATCA
>Ga0137409_10000134_pt1 | contig 70595 bp, 64 predicted proteins | sample CZODoug1_16funga_FD_122059 | JGI IMG/M metagenome (GOLD analysis project Ga0137409, IMG submission 122059) | Vadose zone soil fungal communities from Angelo Coast Range Reserve, California, USA - CZODoug1_16fungal (Hybrid Assembly) | ecosystem: Environmental > Terrestrial > Soil > Vadose zone... | reverse complement strand
ATCTCTTGCCGTCTGCATCTAACAAGTCTTCTGAGTTGGATAGTAAAGAACAGGTTGTCGCTATCGACGGAGACACCATGGTGCAACAGAATATGGGTTCTGTGGCAGGACCTTCGCCCGCAGGAGATCTGATTTTTTCAGCAGAGGCGAACAGCAAATCGTTCCTCTATGTGAAGCAAGGAGTGAAGGAGGGCGATATCGGGTTCTTGCTTCTTGAATCCGCGCGCCGATAGCTCATTTTGCTCCGCCCTCTTTACGAGTCGAATAGAACTTTAGATGACTAACCACAGGTAGTAAGTCTGATTCCAATTGGTATAACAAAGTTTTCTCATAACGGACTTCCTTGCTCCGCGCCTGTCATAGCATTTTCGCAACGAGAAGGCAAGGTGATGCCTGGAATGCGCGGCGATCTTACGATTTTGTCAGATGATCCGACGACAGGACGCCCCGAGGTATTCACTGGAATTCGATATACGATCCGCGAAGGCAATGTAATCTGGCAGGCAAATCAAACGACGAAGTGAATGGGCACGAGGACTCTCCCTGAGAAAGAGCGTCAATGGGCTCTGGTGCAAATAGGAAGCTCCTCATCAGATACGTTGTCGTTTTTCCTTTACCTGTAGAACAGCTCGATTGAATCCAGGACGCTTAGTTGATCCCACCCTTTAGAATTGTTCCCTAACCTGTAGAAATATTCCTTTACCTGTATAACAATTGGCCATGCGTTTTTCATGGCGCGACTCCCTTTGAAGCCTGACATGGAGACTACGAGCGATGCCGACTGGCTCATCGGCGACGTAACCGGATGCGTCGCCATGGACGAAGGTGACCCGGTCGGCGTACGTCTTCCCATTGTGTTGCATCTCGACTCCGTAAGCGCGCACCACCTCGCCCTTCGGGTCCGCGAGCAGCGGGAACGGCAGCTTCAAGCTCTCGGCGAACTTCTTCTGCGTGTCGAGATCGTCCATCGAGACGCCCAGGACCTGGGCGTTCTTGTCGGCGAACCGCGAGGCGATGTCGCGGAACGCCGACAGCTCCTGGGTTCAACCCGAGGTGAAGGCCTTGGGGAAGAACGCCACCACCACCGACCGGCCGCGCAGGTCCTTGAGGCTCACGGCCTTGCCGGCCGAGGACTCGAGGGTGAACGAGGGCGCTGACTGTCCCGGCTCCGGACGGGCGGCCGCGACCAGGAACATCGCTGCGAACAGGGCCTGTGTCATGTGCGGCTGCATATACGCAAGCGGGCTCTTGCGCCACCCTGTCGGTCGCCGGCAGCCCCGACGAAGGTCGGGCAGCCGAGCGCTTGCTGCTCCGATCAGTGGCCTGCGCGTGCCTAGCTTCTTCCAGGGGGTCGGATGGGGGGTCGGGTCCAGCCCAGGGACCTCGAACGGCTGTCGAGCGCCGTATCGTCGCGTCGCGCGGAGGCGCTCGCCGCCTGGAGCGCCGCGGTGCGCGAGGCGGCTCGGGCGCGGGGACGCGAGCCTCTGCTCCTCGAGATGGGGCCCGCGCTCTTCGCGCACCTGCTGGAGGACCCCTCCTCGCTGGAGCTGCCGGCCGGAGCCGATCCGGCGCAGGTCTCGGAGGAGCTCGCGCTCATCGGCGAGGCGCTGGGGCCCTTGCCTCGCTCGGGAGCCCGCGCGGCCGCTCGGGCAGTGGCCGAGCTGCAGCGCGCCGCCGCGGAGCAACTGTCGAAGCGACAGCAGGAGGCGCTGCGCGCGCTCGATCGCGTGCTCGCCGCCCCTGACCCCGAAACGCTCTTGGAGGCGCTGCTCGAATCCGCGCCCTCGGTACACTCTTGCGCGCTCTACGCCGCTCGCGAGGGGACCCTGCGGCGCGAGGCGGCAGCGGGCCTTGCCCGGGAGCTGCCCGATGCGCCGGACGCGCTTGTGGAGCTGGCGGCGCGAGTCCGCGAGCCGGCCAGCGCGGGCGATGCCTCGCAGGAACCGCTGCTCGAAGGATCGCCGGTCGCGGGCGCCGGCTTGCGCACGCTGACGGCGCTTCCGCTGCTCGAGGGCGGCGCGGTGACCGGAGTGCTGGAAGCGGGATCGCGGACGGCCTGGCAGCTCGGCGAGGTGGACGAGCTGCTCCTGGGGGCCGCGGCCGCGCGCGCGGGCCCACTCCTCTCCCAGCAGCAGGCGCGGCGGCGCATCGCCGAGCTGGAGCGACGCCTCGCCCTGCAGAGCGACCTGGCGCGGATCCTCTCCGAGTCGTCTTCCACCGAGGAGGCGATGCGCGGCGTTCTCGGCGCAGCCTGCACGCACCTCGGCTGGGACGCGGGCGCGGCTTGGGTGCTCGAGACCGACGGCACGCTGCGGTGCCGGGCGACCTGGTCGCAAGACGACTTCCCCGCGGAAGTGCTGCACGACCTCTGCGCCGGCGCCGCCGCGGACGACCTGCCCGGGCGAGTGGTCCGGTCGGGTGAGCCGCTGTGGAGGTCTGACCTCAAGGACGCGAGCGATCTCTCCCGATCGGATGCGCTTGCCCGCGCCGACCTCCGCACCGCGTTCGTGGTGCCGATGGGCGTGGGCGGCGAGACGCTCGGGGCGCTCGAGCTGTTCTCGCGCACCCTGCAAGAGCCCGCGGGCCGCGAGCCGATCGAGACGCTGGGCCGGCAGGTCGGGCAGTTCCTCCGCCGGGCCCGCGCCCAGGACGAGGTCCGGGAGAGCGAATTCCTGAAGGCGGGCATCCTCGCCTCGGCGTTGGACGCCTTCATCGCCATCGATGCGCAGGGCCGCATCGTCGAGTGGAACGCGGCCGCCGAGCGCACTTTCGGCTGGGAGCGGGAGGAGGTGGTCGGGGTGCCGCTCGCCCAGGTGATCATCCCGCACCGGCTGCAGGCGACGCATTCCGAGGCGCTGCGCAAGCACGTCGAGACCGGGCAGGCCGGGCCCCTCATCGGGAACCGGGTCGAGATGCCAGCCATGCACCGCGATGGACGCGAGTTCCCGGTCGAGCTGGCAGTGACGCGGATCCAGCGGCCCGGCGGCGCGCTCTTCACCGGAACGCTGCGCGACATCACCGAGCGCAAGCGCGCCGACCGCGCCGCCCGGCGCGTCACCGAGACCTTCCAGGCCCTCATCGAGGCCTCGCCGCTGCCGATCATGGCACACGACGGCGACGGGAACGTGCTCATCTGGAACCGCGCCGCGGAGGAGGTCTCCGGATGGAAGCGCGCCGAGGTGCTGGGAAAGCCGGACCCCTTCCTCCCCGCCGAGGCGCACGTCGAGGCGCAAGGGCTCTCCGGGAACGGCGGCCATGCGGCGACCGGGATAGAGGTCCGGCGCCCGCGCAAGGACGGCACGACGGTGGACCTCTCCATCTCCGTCGCTCCGCTGCGGACTGGCCGCGGGCGGCCCGGCACCATCGCCATCGCCGCCGACATCACCCAGAGCAAGCGCGCGCAGAGCGAGGCGGCGGAGACGGCCCGCTTCCGCGAGCATTTCGTCGGGATCGTCGGCCACGACCTGCGCAACCCGCTCACCGCCATCCTGACCGCGGCGCAGCTCCTCCTGCGCCACGGAGGGCTCTTGGAACGCCAGGCCCGCACCGTCTCGCGCATCGCCGCCAGCTCCGAGCGCATGGCGCGGATGATCGGGGACCTGCTCGACTTCACCCGCAGCCGGCTGGGCGGCGGGTTCCCCATCCAGACCCGGCGCATGGACCTGCGGGAGCTTTGCCAGGCGGTCATCGAGGAGCTGGAGCTCGCGTATCCGGAGCGCACGGTCGAGTTCGAGGCCCGAGGCGATGCCTGGGGCAACTGGGACCCGGACCGCATGGCGCAGGTGGTCTCCAACCTGGTGGGGAACGCGCTGCAGCATAGCCCGGAGAGCGGCACCGTCCGCGTGGACCTGCGCGACGAGGGCGACCGGGTGCTGCTCGAGACTTCGAACGCGGGGCCGGCCATCCCGGGCGAGGTGCTGACGCACATCTTCGAGCCGGGCCGGCGGGGGCCGGCCGGGCGCGGACGCAACGAATCGAGCGGCCTCGGCTTGGGCCTCTACATCGTGCAACAGATCGTGTTCGCGCACGGCGGCGACATCTCGGTGCGTTCCTCGGCGGAGGAGGGGACCACGTTCACCGTGTCGCTCCCGCGCCGCTCCCGCGCCCTCCCCTGAGCGCGCGGTCGCCGACATTCCCGATGGCCGCCAGGGAGTGGATTACCGGCGTTTCCACCACGTCCTGCCGCTGGAAGCGCAGACTGTGGACGGCGACCCTTGACCGGGACGCCTCGCGCGCGCAGCCTCGCGTCATGAGACCGACCCTGGCAGCCGCCGCGGTGGCGTTCTCCCTCGCCTGCGCGTGCGCCAGCAGCCAGAGCGGCGCGACGGGGAAGGCCGCTCCTCCCGCCGCGCCCACGCCGGCGGCATCGGCTCCGTCCGGCCCCGTGGCGGCCGCTCCCCGGCCGATGACCGCCGCGGAAGCCGCGGAGAAAGCGCACGAGGACTGGAGCCGCTCCCGTGGCAGCGGCGGGGACGCGGCGCGGGCGAGCCCGGATGCGGGCCAGCGCTCCACGCAGCCGCAGGCGAGCGGACCTGACGACGCGCCGTGCGCAACAGACGCCGACTGCACGGTCACGCGCGTCGCCCCGGGGAGCTGCTGCGCCAGCTTGTGCTCTCCCCGGGCGGTGACGCGGGCGCGCGCCGCCGAGATCGAGCAGCGCAGCGCCGGGTGCCGGGGCTGCGTCGAGCCGCTCTGCCGCGACCCCGGGCGCATCGAGGCCACTTGCAGCGCCGGCCGCTGCGTCGCGCAGCGGGTCGCGTCACCGGATTAGCTCGCTGTAAAGGCGTAGCGCGCCGACCCTGGCGGCGCCTTGGTCCTTACGGATCGCGGACATCGTGGATTCGTTCAGGCCGCCGCCGGCGCGCGGCCGTTGGTCGCGCCGCCCTGGCCGCCGCGCAGCCCGGTCCACAGGGCGCTCACGACCAGCACCAGGAGCACCAGGGCCTGCGAGAGAAGGCCCTCGCGCGTCGCGTAGAGCCCGAGGGCGCGCACCTCGAATCCGCCCCAGACGGTGAGCGGAACCAAGCCGACCTGCTGCAGCGCGCGCACGCCGTTGCCCACCATCAGCACGGCGAGCAGGCAGAGCAAAACGCCGCACGAAAGCAGCAGGGGACGCGGCTTCAGCCGCCGGCCCAGCTTCTGGAACGCGGCCACCAGCGCGACCAGCGCCAGGAGCCCCACCGAGGCGCCGAGCGCCACCGACCCGCTTTCGCCGGGGGATTCGAGGAGCAGGCCGCGGAAGAAGAGCACCACCTCGAACATCTCCCGGTAGATGGCGGCGAAGGCGAGGCCGAACACCACCAGCGCGCTCCCGGCCTGCAGGGTACGCGTGGAGAGGAACGAGACCAGCCGCCTGGCGCTGGCCGCGGCGAGCAGCCAATGGCTCGCGTAGAGGAGCAGCGCAGCGGTGACGAGTTGGAGCGCGCCTTCCACCATCTCGCGGCTCGCGCCGGAGACTCCCAGCAGCGCTCCCGAGGCCCACCAGGTGAGCGCGCCCGCTCCCAGGGCTGCCGCCCAGCCGAAGTGCACGGCGCGCGCCTCGCCCGTCCGCCCCGCCTTGCGCAACAGGGCGAGCAGCGCAGCGACCAGGAGCGCCGCCTCGACGCCCTCGCGCAGGGCGATGACGAGCGCGGCCACGAACGCGACCAACGCGCCTCCGGGCCCGCGCACGTCGGCCTTCTCCAGCAGCGCATCGAGGCGCGCGGCGGGAGGACCCGGATCGGCGGGGCCGCCCTTGCCCGCGGTGCCGCCCGGACCGCCCTTGCCGGGGCCCCCGTCCAGCGCGACCCGCACGGCCAGGAACTCGCGCTCGATGTCAGAGACGAGCTGCGGGTCGCGCGCGCGCAACCGGGGCTCGTGCGGCTCGAAGTGGTCGAGGTAGGCGGAGATGAGCGTCCGCTTCGCGCCCGCCCGATCTCCGGAGGCGGCCTGCGCGAGCGCCTTCTGCACCTGGCGGCGCGTCTCCGACAGCCCGGAAGTCACGTCGTGCGTCTCGACGAACGGCCCCGCGCGCAGCGCGCCCAGCGCCTCGGCCTGGTCGCGCGGCGAGAGCCCCGCCGCCGCCAGCCGCACCAGCAGCGCCTCGTCGGCCTGGGTCGCCAGCTCGCGGTAGTCGCTCGGCAGCAGCGCGGCCCGGGCGAGGCGGAGTCCGCGCTGCGGGTCGGCCGGCGCCGGATACGCCAGCGAGAGCACGAAATAGGCGAGGTCCCAGCGGGCGGCGTCGTCGAGCGCGTCCTCGTAACCGGGCATCGCGGTGCCCGGGACACCGTACGTCGCCGCGCTGAAGATGCGTTGCGGGCTCGACCCGCGCACCTCGTCCGGCACGGCGAACGACGGCGGCTGCGTGGAGAGCCCCAGCTGCTCCTTGGGCGGAGCGTGCCCGTCCGCGCCGTGGCAGGCAGCGCAGGCCTGCGCGTAGAGCTGCGCGCCGCGGGCCAGATCCGGCGGGCGCGGCGGCAGGAGCGCGACCCGGAAGCGCTGGGCGATCTCGTCGCGCACCGCCCGAGCCTGGGAGGTCACTTCCGCCGGAGGCGCGCGCGCCTCGATCCGGGCGCGCAGCGCGTCGAGCCGTTCGGCCAGGTCCGCGCCCTGCGTCCCCGCCTCGTCGCGCAGCTCCTGCGCAGCCTCCGAGACGAAGTTCTGCTGCTCGGCATGCTCGTCCGCGGAGAGCACCTCGCCCGAGGGGCCCACCGCGCGCGGATAGTCCCCCGCCACGTAGTCGAGCAGCGCCACCGCGCGGCGCAGGCTCTGCCCCGGCTGGCCCAGCGCCGGCCCCGCCGCGATGAGGGTGAAAATGAGAATCAGTCTCAACATCTCCGGACAGGATACTGGCCAGGCGGGCGGTTGTCACTCCCCCCCGAACCGTGGCAAGCCGTCGCACTCACATGGCGTTGAGACTGCCCAGCTTCTTCCTCCGCACCCGCGACGACGGCGCCACACACTCCGAGGCGGCGCACATCCCCGGCGGGCGCTCGGTGCGCGACCTGGTGTTCGGCGCCAACGACGGCCTGGTGGCGGCCTTCGCGGTCGTCTCCGGCGTGCACGGCGGCGACGTGCCGCCGCGCATCATCCTGCTGGCCGGGATCGCGGAGCTCATCGGCGGCACCATCGCGATGGGCCTGGGCGCCTTCCTCGCCGCCAAATCCGAGCGCGAGTACATCCGCTCCGAGCGCGCCCGCGAGGAGTACGAGGTGGAGCAGTTCCCGCACGAGGAGCGGCGGGAAGTGCGCTCCATCTTCGAGCAGAAGGGCTATCGCGGGCAGGCGCTCGACACCATCGTGGAGCACGTCACCGCGGACCCCAAGTTCTGGGTGGACACCATGATGACCGAAGAGCTGGGGCTCTCGGTCGCCCCGACCACGCCTCCGCTGCGGTCGGGCCTGGTGGTCGCGCTCGCGTACGCGGTCGGCGCCGCCTTCCCGGTGCTGCCGTACGCGTGGTCCTGGACGGGGGACCGCGCCTTCGCGCTGTCGATCGCGCTGACGCTCACGGCGCTCTTCGGAGTCGGCGCCGCCAAGACCAAGATGACCGGACGGCCCTGGCTGCGCAGCGGGCTCGAGTCCGTCCTCGTCGGCGCCATCGCCGCCGCCGCCACGTTCCTCGCCGGCCGGCTGGTCGCCGGAGGGCTCGAATGAGCGATGCTCCCGAGCGGGAGCTGGCGCGCGCGCTCGAGCACGGACTGCGCGACGGCTTCGCCGAGCGCGGCAAGACGGCCTTGCACCTGGCCGAGCTGCTCCTGGACGCCGTGGACGAGGCGCTGTCGCTGGGGCACGGCAGGGGCAGCGCGACCGGCCTGGAGCTGCTCGCCCAGCGCGCGGACGTCTACGGGTGGGACGGTCCGCCCGGCTGGGACGAGGTGCTGTCGCGTGGCATCGGCGAGCGCGGCGAGCTGGAGCCGGGGGCCGCTCCGCTCGGCGGGCTGGGCGAGCCCGGCGATCGCGAGGGCCAGCGGCAACTGGCGGCCGCGCGCGTGCGGACCGAGGCGCAAAGGCTCGTCGCGCTGGGCCGCGAGGCGGCGCAGCTGGGCGACTCCTCGGGCGCGTCGGCCACCGAGCTGGTCGCGCACCCGACGCTCCCCCCGGGCGGGATCCTGGTCGCCACGCACGCCTCGCTGCTGCGCCTCCTGGCCCTCTCCTCGGCGAGCACGCTCCTGGAGCTTCCGGAGGACCTCCAGGCTGGCGCGCTGCCGCCGCCGGCGCTCGAGGCCATCCTCGCCGGGATGGATGCCCGCGCCGCGTCCGGCAGCGACTTCGCGGGCGCGCAGGAGGAATGGCTCGCCCGGTTGCTGCGGGAGAACTCCTCGGCGGCCGAGCCGTCGTTCCGCACCTTCTTCGCCGGCGTGTCGCAGGTGCTCCGGCTCGCGCTCTCGCTCCGCGCCTGGCGCGAGCAGGCGCGCAGCGGGCAGCTCCCGGCCGACCTCGAGAGCACGGTCGGCGCCATCGGCGCCTGGCAACCGGAGCGGTGGCAGGCGCTGCGCCACGGAGTCCCGGCCGCCTGGGTGCGCCAGCTATGCCCCGCGCAGCCCGACGCGCCGCCGCTCTCGCGGCTTGCTCACGAGTGCGAGCTGGCCCTGGATCTCGCCGGCAGGTTGTGGACCGCGCAGGGCCTGTCGCTGACCGGATTCGCCGCGCTCGCGACCCTGCTCTTCGCCCGCACCTGCTCCGCCCTGGCCCTCCGCGAAGAGCTGGGCTGAAGCGCGGCGGAGGATCCGGATTGGCGGCGGCAGGCGCGCCGCGTTACCATCGCGACGAACGGAGGTCCACGATGCCGGCCGATCCCTGGAGCACCCCCACCTCGTACGAGACCAGCGCCTCGGTCGAGGCGAGCTTCCTCGCCAAGGTCTACCGCTGGATGGCGGCCGGCCTCGCGCTGACCGGCCTGTTCGCCTACGCGGTGGTCACGAGCCCCGGGCTCCAGCGCGTCATCCTCGGCAACCCGATCGTCTTCTTCGGCCTGCTCATCGGCGAGCTGATCATGGTCGTCGCCTTCACGCGCGTCGTGCAGCGGGCGACCTTCGGGACCGCCGCGGCGATGTTCCTCGCCTACTGCGCGCTCTCGGGGTTGACCTTCTCGGTCATCTTCCTCGCCTACACGCGCGAGTCGATCGCCACCACCTTCTTCATCACCGGCGGCACCTTCGCGGCGATGAGCGCCTACGGCACGCTGACCAAGAAGGACCTCACCGGCTGGGGCCAGTTCCTCATGATGGGCCTCATCGGCGTCCTCATCGCGCTGGTGGTCAACATCTTCCTCCGCTCGGACGCGCTGGGGTTCGTGCTGAGCTGCGCGGGCGTGGTGGTCTTCACCGGCCTGACCGCGTACGACGCGCAGAAGATCAAGGGATACGCGCACGCGGGCGACGAGCGGCTGGCGCTGCACGGCGCGCTCACGCTGTACCTCGACTTCATCAACCTGTTCCTCATGCTGCTCCGCCTGTTCGGCCGCCGGCGGTAGCCGCCGCCGCATTCCGCGGCGCCACGCCTTTTCATCGCGCGGCCATTGTGGGATCGTTCCGCCGTGCATGCCGAGGCCCAGCCCCAGCCGCGCTGGGACCGCGGCGCCTTCTTCGACGTGGACGGCACGCTGGTCAAGACCAACGTGGCGCACGCATACGCCTACTACGTCTTCAACCGCGGAACGGTGCTGGGCGCGCTGGGGCGGATCGTCAAGGGCCTGGCGATGGCGCCGCTGTACAAGGCCGCCGATCTCTACAACCGCAAGGTCTTCAACGAGCTGTTCTACCGGTCGTACCGGGGCCTCAGCGAAGATCGGCTGATCGAGCTGGCCGACCGGCTGTGCCAGGACGTGCTCGCGCCCGCGGTGTACCCGGGCGCGATGGACATCCTCGCCGAGGCGCGGCGGGGCGGTTGCAAGATCGTCCTGTGCACCGGCGCCATCGACATCACCATGCGCCCGTTGGTGCGGCTGCTCGGCGCGGACGACCTGATCGCCAACTCGCTCGAGTTCGTGGAAGGGTTCGCCACCGGCAAGGTGATCCCGCCCATCGTGGAGGGCGCGCACAAGGCGCGGCGCATCCGCGACTACTGCGTCGAGCACGGGCTGAAGCTGGACCTGTCCCACGCCTATTCGGACAGTCTCTCCGACTACCCGATGCTCGCCGTCGTCGGTCGGCCGACCGCCGTGAACCCCGATCCTCGCCTGCGCGCGCACGCCCGCGCGTACGAGTGGCCGATCCTCGACCTGCGGTAGGCGGCTGCGCTCGTCTGCGCACCCCATGACTTGCCGGCAGAGCGGACCGTACGTAGATCACCGGGCGAGGGGGAAGGCGCATGCGGCGGCGGGACGTAGTCGCGCTGATGTACCACGGCGTCGGCGACATCCCCATCGACGGCAGCGACACTCTTCGTTACCGGGTCCGGGAAACGGAATTCGCCGCCCAGATCGACCTGCTCGCGCGCCTCGGCACGGTCCTCGACCCGAACGATGCCGCAGGCGGCTCTGGGGTAGTCCTCACCTTCGACGACGGCGACAAGACGGTCGTCGACGCTGTCCTGCCCCGGATACGCGCGCGCGGCATGAAGGCCGTGCTGTTCATGACCACGGCCTGGTTGGGCCGCCCAGGCTACCTCGATGCCCCGGGCCTGCGCGCGCTGGCCGGCGCCGGCTGGCTCATCGGCGCTCATGGCCACACGCATCGCTTCCTCAACCTGCTTTCGCCAGTCGAGCTCGAGACGGAGCTGGCCACTTCGCGCGGGCTCCTCACCGACGTCCTGGGGCGTGCGCCCACGCATCTCTCGTTCCCGGGAGGGCGGACCTCTCCGGCGGTCGAGGCGGCGGCGCGCGCGCACGGGTTCACCACGCTGTGGTCGTCCCGTCCGGGCCCGAACGAGGACATCGTGCGGGCCGTGCCGCTCCGGCGCACGGTCGTGCGGCGCAGCACGAGTCTCGGCCGGTTCGAGCGCCTGTGTAGAGGCGAGCCGTTCACCCATCTGGCGGACGAGCTGGACATGGGTTGCCGGGCCCTGGTGAGGCGCGCCGTCGGCGACGGCCGCTATCACGCCCTGACGCACCGGGTGCTAGGGGCGCTCGGCCGGAGATGAAGGATGGAGCACGTGTCCGCGCTGCAGGTGTTGGTACCGAACCCATTCCACCCGGCGCTGCTCGTGTCCGCCGCCGCGCTCGCGTTCGTGGTCGCGACCTATGCAGGATATCCGATCGCGATCTGGCTCTGGGGCGTCTTGCGCCCGATCCGGCGGGCGCCGCTGGACAGTCCGGAGAGCTGTCCGTCGATGACCTGCGTGGTTGCCGCGCACGACGAGGGCGAGGCCCTCGTTCGCAAGGTCCAGAACCTGCTCGACCTGGATTACCCGGGCCACCTGGACATCGTCGTCGCCGATGACGGCTCGACGGACGGCGCGCCGGCGCGCGCGCGTGGGCTGGCGCCCGACCGGGTCCGCATCGCCTCGAACCCGAGCCAGATGGGGAAGCCGTCGGCGCTGGTCCGGGCAGTGCGCATCGCGACGGGCGACCTGCTCCTCATGTGCGACGCGCGCCAGGTCTTCGACCGCGGCGCGGCGCGCGCCCTCGCGCGGCGGTTTCGCGACGAGAAGGTCGGAGCCGTGACCGGACAGCTCCGGCTCGACGGGGCAACCGGGCCTGGCCTGTACTGGCGCTACGAGACCGCGATCCGCATGGCCGAGGGACTGAGCGGCAACGTCACGGGCGTGACGGGGGCGATCTACGCCATCCGACGCGACCTCTTCCCCGCCGACTTGCCGGCCGAGACGATCCTCGACGACGTGTACGTGCCGATGAGGGTGGCATTGGCTGGACGCCGCGTCGCCTACGCCGAGGACGCCATCGCGCTCGATCGGGAGCTCGACATCGGCCGCGAGTTCACCAGAAAAGTGCGCACGCTTGCCGGCAATTATCAGCTGATGATCCTGATGCCCTCGCTGCTCACCCCGGCGCACCCTGTCTTCAGCCGGTTCTTCTGGCACAAGACGGCCCGGCTCCTGTGCCCGTGGGCGCTCGTTGCCGCCGTCGCCTCCGCCTGCGGCGCGCCGGGGGTGCTCGGCGAGGCGCTCCTCACCCTGCAGCTCTCCTTCTATGGGCTCGCTTTGCTCGGCTACCTTCGCGGCGGGCGCAGCGGCCGGCTCGCCTCGCTCGCGCACACCTTCGTCACCCTGAACCTGGCGGCCCTGTGGGCGCTCTGGCTGTTCCTGCGACGCCAATCGCGCGTAACCTGGGCGCAAACCAGTACCCTCGGCGGCGCAACCCCGTTCGAGGCGCGCGGCAAGCTGGCGCACTGATCGCTCGTCCCAGCTCGAGCACGCTTGACCTCCAGACCGCGGGCCGTTTATTATTGGTCGTATGGTAAATAATGTCTGCGTGGCCGGGGCGATGGTGCTGGCGGGGTGCAGCGGCCGTGGGAACGGACCCACGGAGCTGCAGGGGGTGGTCGAGCTGCACGAGAGGCAGCTCGGGTTCGACGTGCAGGGCCGGTTGGCGCAGCTCTACGTCCATCGCGGCCAGCGGGTCGAGGCCGGCGAGCTGCTGGCCGCCCTGGACGATGCCCTGCAGCGGCCGGTGCGCGACGGGCGCGCCCAGGACGCCGAGGCCGCGCAGGCGCAGCTCGACCTGCTCCGCTCCGGCACGCGCGAGGAGGACGTGCTCGCCACCGAGGCGCAGCTGCGCGGGGCCAGGGCGGCCGAGAGTACCGCCAACGAGCAACTGCTGCGCGCCCGGCGGCTGCGGCAGACGGGCGTCGTCGCCCAGGCGCAGCTCGACGAAGCGGAGGCGCAGGCCGCGCGTGCGCGCTCGGAGCGCGAGTCGCTCGAGCAGCGCCTGAACGCGCAGAAGAACGGCGCCCGCGCCTCCGAGCTGCGCCAGGGGAAGGCGCGTGCCGATTCTGCCCGCGCCGCGCTGGCGGCCGAGGAGGCGCGGCTCGCGCGCTCCGTAATGCGCGCCCCAGCCGCCGGCGTGGTCCTCGACACAACCGCGGAGCCCGGCGAGGTGCTGGCCGCCGGGACTCCCGCGGTGATCCTGGGCGAGACGCGCCGCCCCTACCTCGACGTGTTCGTTGCCCAGCAGGACCTCGCCGGCATCCGCGTGGGCGCGGCCGCGACGGTGCGCATCGACGCGGCGCGCGAGACCTTCCGCGGGACCGTTTCCGACGTGGCGCGCACCACCGAGTTCACCCCCCGCTACCTCTTCAGCCCTCGCGAGCGCGCCAATCTAGTGGTGCGCGTCCGGATCGACGTGGACGACCCGCGCGAGGAGCTGCACGCCGGCGTCCCGGCGGTCGCGAGCATCGAGCGCACGGCCCAGCCCAGCGAGGCCCGGCGATGAGCGCCGCGCAAGCCTCCACCGGAGCCGACCCGATCATCGTCACCGAGCAGCTCTCCCGCCGCTTCGGCGAGTTCGTCGCCGTCAAGGACGTCTCGCTCCGCGTCAACCGCGGCGAGATCTTCGGAGTGCTGGGGCCGAACGGCGCCGGCAAGTCGACCACCATCCGCATGCTGTGCGGGATCCTCGACCCCAGCGGCGGCCGCGGGACGGTGGTGGGCCACGACCTCGCCACCGAGGCGGAGCGGATCAAGGAGCGCATCGGCTACATGACCCAGCGCTTCAGCTTGTACGAGGACCTCACCGTGCACGAGAACCTGCGCTTCTACGCCGGGCTGTACGGCGTCGCGGCTCGCGTCCGCGCCGCCCGCGTCGAGGAGGTGCTGCGCAAGATCGGGCTGGCTGGCCGCCGCGACCAGATCGCCGGCACGCTCTCCGGCGGCTGGAAGCAGCGGGTGGCGCTCGCCTGCGCGACCATCCATGAGCCGCCCCTTCTCTTCCTCGACGAGCCGACGGCGGGCGTGGACCCCGTCAGCCGCCGCGAGTTCTGGGAGCAGATCCACGACCTGTCGCGCGCCGGCACCACCATCCTGGTCACCACGCACTACATGGACGAGGCCGAGCGCTGCCACCGGCTCGCGTTCATCTTCCGCGGGAGCGTGCTCGACGTCGGCACTCCCGAAGAGGTGGTCGCGCGGCGCCGGCTGCGCTGCGCCGAGCTGGTGGTCGAGACGGCGGCGGAAGTGGCGCAGTCGCTCCGCCAGCTGCCCGAGGTCGACGAGGTGGCCCACTACGGCCACGTGCTGCGCCTGGCCACGGTGGGCGAGGCCGATCCCGAGCAGGTGGCGGCCCAGGTCGCCCGCCGGCTGGGCGCGCGCGTGTCCCAGTCGCGACCCGCGCGGGCCACCGTCGAGGACGCGTTCGTCTCGATGGTGCGCCGCGAGGCGGCGAAGGAAGGCAGGGCCGCATGAGCGCCGGCGCCGTCGTCGTCGTATCCGGAACGCGCGCTCGGGCCTCGGCCTCCCTGTCCCGCCTCTGGTCGGTGGCGGTCAAGGAGATCCTCCAGCTCGGCCGCGACCGCCTCACCATGGCCATGATGGTGGCGCTACCCGTCATCCAGATCACGCTGTTCGGCTACGCCATCGACACCGACGTGCGGCACGTCCCGACGGTGGTGTACGACCAGGACGGATCGGCGCGATCCCGCGACTTCGCCCGGAGCCTGCAGGCGACCGGCTTCTACGAGATCAAGGGCGAGGTGCGCGGCTACGACGAGATCGAGCGCGCCCTGCGCTCCGGGGCCGCGCGCGTGGCGCTGGTCTTCCCGCCCCGCTGGTCCGCTGACCTCTTGCGCGGGCGCGCCGCTCCCCTGCAGTTGGTGGTGGACGGCTCCGATCCGCAGACCGTCGCGAGCGCGACCAACACGGCGGCGGGCCTCGCGCAGGCGCGCTCCCTGGAGTTGCTCGTCCGGCGCGCGCCTCTGGCCGCGCACCGCATCGAGCTCGCCACCACCACCTGGTACAACCCCGACCTGCGCAGCGCCGTGTACATCGTGCCCGGCCTGGTGGGCGTCATCCTCACCATGACGATGGTGATGATCACCGCCATGGCCATCGCGAGGGAGCGCGAGCGCGGCACGCTCGAGCAGCTGATCGTCTCGCCCCTGCGCCGGGGCGAGCTGATCGCCGGCAAGATCGTCCCGTACGTGGCCATGGGCCTGTTGCAGATGACGCTGATCCTGGTCCTCGGCCGCCTGTTGTTCGGGGTGCCCGTCGTGGGATCGCTCGGGCTCCTCTACGCCTTCGCACTGGTCTTCATCGCCGGAAACCTGGCGCTGGGCCTCTTCTTCTCCACGCTCGCGCAGACCCAGCAGCAAGCGATGCAGATGTCGTTCTTCTTCCTGCTGCCCAACATCCTCCTCTCCGGATTCATGTTCCCTTGGGACGCGATGCCTTTGCCGATGCAGTGGCTGTCGCAGGCCTTGCCGCTGACCCACTTCCTGCGGATCGTGCGCGGCGTCGCCTTGAAAGGGAGCGGGTTCGCAGACCTCCTCCCGGAGGCCCTCTGGATGGGAGCGATCCTGGTCGCGTTGCTGGTCCTTTCCTCGCTCCGCTTCCGGAAGAAGCTCGCCTGATGGCGCGGCCCCGCTCCGACATCGCCCCGCGCATCGTGCACGCCGCGCGCGACCGCTTCTTGAAGCACGGCGTGGACGGCGCCTCGCTCCGCGACATCGCCCGCGCGGCGCGCACCAGCGTGGGCATGGTGCATTACTACTTCCCGACCAAGGACGACCTGCTGCTCGCGGTGATCGAGGACGTCTACGGCGCGATGTCCGCCGACATCCGCAAGGCGCTCGAGCCCGACGCGCCCGTCGAGGAGCGTCTGCGTCGCCTGTACGCCCGCATCGCCGCGATGAGCGACGAGGAGCTCACCGTCATCCGCATCGTGCTGCGAGAGGCGCTGGTCTCCTCCGGGCGCCTGAAGAAGGTGTTCGCCCGCTTCACGGCCGAGGGAGCGCACGTCCCGCTCATCGCCGGCACGGTCCTGGAGGGGATCCAGTCCGGCGCGCTGCGCGACGACCTGAATCCACTGGTGCTGCTGGCCGCCACCGTGTCACTGGGCTTCATGCCGGTGCTCGGACTGCGGCTGGCGCAGGGCGCCCTGGCCGATCTGGAGCTCCCTCCGCCCGCCCAGATGGCCGAGACCCTCACTCGGGCGCTGCTGGGCGGGATCGGCGGCCCCGAGGTGCGCCGGAAGGCCGATCTCGGGTAGAACCGCACGTCCGGAGGCCGGATGCGCTCGCTGGACCGCCTACGCCAGAGCTACGACGAAGACGCGCAGGTCGTGATCCAGGACCGGAAGTCGCCGCCGCGGCTCCTCTTTTCGGACACGGAGCTGCTGCTCGAGGAGGTCCCGATCGGGACGCGGGTGGTGTTCCCCAACCCGCCCATCGAGCCGCTGGCGAACTGGCGCGCGGCCATCCGCTGGGCCATCAACCACCCCGAAGGGTGCGACCCGCTCCACGCGCAACTGCGGCCGGGCATGAAGGTGCTGATCGCGCTCGACGACATCTCGCTGCCGCTGCCGCCGATGCGCACGCCCGACGTGCGCCAGACGATCCTGGAGATCGTGCTCAACCTCCTCGCCGACAGCGGCGTGGACGACGTCCATCTCCTCATCGCCAACGCGCTCCACCGGCGGCTGACCCCGCGCGAGATGGAGCGCATGGTTGGCTCCACGATCTTCAATGCCTACTACCCCGACCGGTACACGAACCACGACGCCGAGGAGCCGGGCGGCATCGTCGAGCTGGGCGAGACGGACGCGCACGAGAAGGTCCGCATCTCCCGCCGCGCGGTGGAAGCCGACCTGGTCATCTATTGCAACGTGAACTTCGTCCCCATGGACGGCGGCCACAAGTCGGTCGGCACCGGGCTCACCGATTACCTCGGCTTGCGCGCGCACCACACGCCGCAGGCCATCCGCGGCAGCAAGTCGTACATGGAGCCCAAGCACTCCGCGCTGCACGGATCGGTGGACCGCATCGGCCGGCTGATCGATCAGCAGATCAACGTCTTCCACATCGAGACGTGCCTGAACAACCGGATGTACGACGGCCCGCTCGCCTTCCTCGGAAAGCGCGAGGAGGACTTCACCGACCTGGACCGCACCGCGCTGGCCGGGCTGCGCTGGACCTTGGGCAAGACGCCTCGCGCGCTGCGGCAGCAGATCTTCCACCGCGTCCCGGCCGCCTATGGGCTGATCGCGGTCGCAGCCGGCCGCACGGAGCTGGCGCACGAGAAGATCCTCGAGGCGTGCCGGCGCCAGTGCTTCGTCAAGGTGAAGGGCCAGGCCGACGTCCTCATCTGCGGCATCCCCTACATCTCGCCCTACAACGTGAGCTCGATCCTGAACCCGCTGCTCGTGCAGGTGATGGCCTGCGGGTACTTCTTCAACATGAACCGCGGCATCCCGCTGGTGAAGAAGGGCGGGACGCTGATCCTCACTCACCCCTGCATGGACGAGTTCGATCCGGTGCAGCACCCCAGCTACATCGAGTTCTTCCACCGGCTGCTCCCGGAGACGACCGACGCACTGGAGCTGCATCGTAAATACGAGCGCGAGTTCGCGCAGAACCCCAGCTACGTCCACCTCTACCGGAAAGGCAACGCGTACCACGGCGCCCACCCCTTCTACATGTGGTACTGGGGCGAGAACGGCCGGCAGCACCTCGGGCAGATCATCGCGGTCGGCGCCGAGAACCAGCACGTCCCGCGCCTGATGGGCTGGGAGCGCGCCGACACCCTGGCCGAGGCGGTCGACATGGCGCGCGGTCGCCAGGGCCGCACCGCGCAGATCACGCTGATGCACCATCCCCCGCTGGTGATGACCGAGGTGGCGGTCTCCGCCGAGGAGGCGACCCGCCTGCTCGGAGAGGCGGAGGCCCGACCCCAGGGTGGCGCCTCGCAGAAGCCGGGCGTGGCGGCCAAGGGAGAGCCGTGACCGAGCGGGTGCCGCACCTCGGACCGGCGGCGCCGGTGGGGCTGCAGGCCGTCGCCCCCGAGTCCCCGGAGCCGATCGATCTGACGGAGGCGTTCCGCGGCCGCGAGATCCTGCTCACCGGCGTGACCGGCTTCCTGGGGAAGGTCGCGCTCGTCATGTTGCTGGATCGCTACCCGCAGATCGGCCGCGTGCACGTGCTGGTCCGGCCGCGGGCGGGCGGGAGCGCGGAGGACCGGTTCTTCGGAAAGGTCACTTCCGCCCCGCCGTTCCGCCCGTTGCAAGAGAAGCACGGCGAGGGTCTCGACCGGTTCCTGCGGGAGAAGTGCACGCCGCTCGCAGGCGACGTCGCCGAGCCGCTCTTCGATCTCTCCGAAGAGCAGGTGCGCAACCTCACCGGCAAGCTCGCCTGCATCGTCAACTGCGCCGGCCTCGTCACCTTCAATCCGTCGCTCGAGCTCGCCGTCTCGGTGAACACGCAGGGGGCGCGCAATGCCGCCGAGCTGTGCAAGCGCACCGGGGCGACGCTGGTGCACGTCTCCACCTGCTTCGTCGCGGGCACCCGGCGCGGCCCGGTCTTCGAGGACGAGATGCTGGTCGGCAGCTTCCCCAAGCAACATGCCGAAGGAGACGGGGAAGACCTGCCCGGCGCGCGGTTCTCGGTCGACGCCGAGCTGGCCGACGTCGACCGGTTGGTTGCGCGGCTGCGCGAGCAGGCCGACGACCATTCGTTGCAGGCCCGGTTCCGCGCCGCCGCCGTGCGCCGCCTCGAGTCGGAAGGCCGGGACACCTCGGACGAGAAGGCGTTGCGCCTCGCCGCCGGGCGCGAGCGCAAGCTGTGGCTCTCGCAGAAGCTGATCGACGCCGGGATGGAACGCGCCCAGGTGTGGGGCTGGCCCAACACCTACACGTACACCAAGGCCATGGGCGAGCAGGCCATCGCGATGAGCGGCTGCGCGTACTCCATCGTCCGGCCCGCCATCGTGGAGAGCGCGCTGCGGTTCCCCTTCCCTGGCTGGAACGAGGGATTCACCACCAGTGCGCCGCTCGTCTTCCTCGCGCTCAAAGGCCAGCGCGTCTACCCGGCCGGCCACAAGCTGGTCCTCGACTTGATCCCGGTCGACCTGGTCGCGGCCGGCATCCTGGGGGTGGCGGGTGCCGCGTGCGCCGGCCGGGCGGAGCGCGTCTACCAGCTCGCCTCGGGCGACATGAACCCGATGTACATCCGCCGGGCCATCGAGCTGTCGGCCATCTACAAGCGGCGCTACTTCGAAAAGCGGCGCGACGGTGGCGGTCTGCGCGCCTTCCTGGACGAGTGGCTCGAGCCTTTCCCGGTCGAGGGCGACGCATACCGCAAGACGAGCGCACCGCTGTTCCGCAAGCTGGCCCAGGCCGGGCGCGCGCTGATCGCGGACAAGGGAGCCTCGTGGGGCGCGCCGATCACCAGTGCGTTGCTCAAGCGCGCCGACCAGGCGCTGGAGAACGCCGACCGGCAGCTCGCCTCGGTCGAGGCGATGTGGGACCTCTACCTGCCGTTCGTCGCGGGGGAGCGGTTCGTCTTCCAGTGCTCGCACACACGAGAGCTGTGGCGCAGGCTGACGCCTTCGGATCGCGAGAAGCTCCCCTGGAATCCGGAGAAGATCGACTGGCGCAGGTACTGGCTGGACGTGCACGTGCAAGGCCTCGAGGAATGGGTCTTCCCCGGTCTGGAAGAGGAGAGCGACAAGGCCCGGCGCGAGGTGCCGCAACCCAAGGACCTGCTCCAGCTCCTCAACGCCTCCGTCCACCACTTCGGCAAGCGCGTCGCGCTGCGCTTCTTCGCCGGCGAGGAGAACGCGGACGAGCTTTCGCGGACGCGCGACGACCGCGTCACCTACGAAGAGCTGGGGACCTTCTCCGACCGAGCCGCCCGCCGGCTCCTGCACGAGGGGGTCCGCGGCGGGGACCGGGTGCTGCTGCTCGTAGAGAACCGTCCCGAGTGGGCGATGGCCTACTTCGGAATCCTCAAAGCGGGCGCGACGGCGGCGCCGCTCGACGCGCAGCTGTCGCTCGCCGAGATCCAGAACTGCGCCCAGGCGGCGGGCGCGCGGGTACTCGTCGCCTCTCCACGCGCGCTGTCGCGGCTCGGCGCGCCGCCTCCGGGGTTGCGCGTCCTTGCCTTGCCCGAGCTGCTCCGCGGAGCGGCGGACGACGGGCAGCCGCTGCGCAGGACTGCCGCGGCAGACGACGTGGCTTCCCTGCTCTTCACCAGCGGGACCACCGGCAAGCCGAAGGGCGTGCTGCTCACCCACCGCAACTTCGCCTCGCTCGGCGCCAAGCTCGCGACCCTGTTCGATCTGCGCGTCGGGCACGGACTGCTCAGCGTGCTGCCGCTGCACCACACCTTCGAGTTCACTTGTGGGTTGCTGGTGCCGCTGCTCCTCGGCGCCGAGATCACCTACCTCGACGAGCTGACCGCGGAACGGCTGGGCGAAGCGCTGGAGACCGGGAACGTCCAGGCGATGATCGGCGTGCCCGCGCTGTGGCAGCTGCTCCACCGGCGCCTCACGCAGGAGATCGCCGCGCGTCCCACCGCCGTCCGCGCCGCCATCCAGGCCGCCATGGCGCTGCACGGCGAGCTGCGCAACCGCACGCCGTTCAACGTCGGCAAGCTCCTCTTCTGGCCCATCCACCGCAAGTTCGGTGGGAGCTTGCGCCTGCTCGTCTCCGGCGGCTCGGCGCTGCCGGAGGAGGTGCACCAGGCCTTCCACGAGCTCGGGTTCGACCTCACCGAGGGATACGGGCTCACCGAGGCGGCGCCGGTCCTGTCCGTCACGCTGCCGGAGAACAAGCGGCGCGCGGGCACGGTCGGACCGCCGATCCCGGGCGTGGAGATCCGGATCGATCAACCGGACGCCGAGGGCGTGGGCGAGGTGCTCGCGCGCGGACCGAACGTGATGGCGGGCTACCTCGACGATCCGGAGGCCACCGCGGAAGTGCTGAGCGACGGTTGGCTGCGCACCGGCGATCTGGGCAAGCTGTCCGACGACGGCCACCTCGCGCTCGTCGGCCGCAAGAAGGACGTGATCCTCGACGCCTCGGGGAAGAACGTCTACCCGGACGAGCTGGAGGAGGTGTACGGGCGCAGCGAGCTGATCCAGGAGCTGTCGATCGTGGGACTGCCCGAGGCGAAGAGCGCGCACGAACGCGTCGCGTGCCTGGCCGTGCCGCGCAAACCGGACGAGGGCGCGGGCGAAACGCGCGAGGAGGTCCGCGAGAACCTGCGTGAGCATTTCGCCCGGGTGTCGGCCGACCTGCCGTTCTGGAAGCGCGTGAAGATCCTCCATTTCTGGGACGGCGATCTGCCCAAGACGGCTACGCGCAAGGTGAAGCGACAACAGATCATCGCGGAGCTGCACCGGCTCGAGCGAGCGGCCGAGGCCGGCCGGGGCGCCGGCGAGCTCGCCGCGCGCGGCGACGACGCGTGGATCTACGACCTGCTCGCCGAGCTGACGCAAAAGCCTCGCGGCACGGTCACCGCGCAGACGCGGCTGGCCGCCGACCTGGGAATCGACTCGCTGCTGGTCGCGGAGCTCTCGGTAGCTCTGGAGAAGGCCGGGGTGGCGCCCCCCGACGAGGGCCGCCTGGCAATGCTGCAGACCGCCGGCGAGCTGGCCCGCGCGCTGGCGAGGCCCCGTGCCGCGGAACCCGCGTTGGAGCCCGCGCGAGAGGACGGCGCGGCGGAGGACGAGATCCCGGTCCCCGACGCAATAGCGGCGGCCGGGCGCGCCGCGGTCGAGTTCTTCCAGCGCGCGCTCTACGGCAGGCTGTTCGAGCTGGAGGTCCGGGGACGTTCGAACGTGCCCCCCACCGGCGCCTTCCTGGTCGCGGCGAACCACTCGAGCCACCTCGACGTCGGGCTGGTGAAGATGGCGCTGGGCGAGGAGGGCAGGAAGCTCGCCTCGCTGGCGGCGCGGGACTACTTCTTCGACAACCCCTGGAAGCGCGCCTGGTTCGGGAATTTCACCAACCTGGTGCCCATCGAGCGGCGCGGGTCCTTGAAGGAGTCGCTGCACACGGCCGTGCGGACGCTGGAGACCGGGTACCACCTGCTCATCTTCCCGGAGGGCACCCGCTCGCCGGACGGCACCCTGCAAGAGTTCAAGCCGGCCATCGGATACCTCGCCTTCGCCGCCGGCGCGGACATCCTCCCCGTCTACCTCGAGGGGACGCACGAGGCGATGCCGAAGGGCTCGTTCCTCCCCGACCCGCGCAAGCGCAAGAAGCTGACGGTGCGCATCGGTCCGCCGCTGCGCCTGGCCGAGCTGCGCGAGGCGACGCAAGGCCTGTCCCGCTCGGCGGCGCACCGCGAGGTGACGCGCCTGGTGCGCCTGGCGATCGAGTCGCTGCGCGACGGCACCCCGCCTCCGCGGATCGCGCGCGCCGCCGCCGCGCGCACGCTGCTGGGAGAGCACGGATGAAGCTGCTCGTCACCGGCGCCACCGGCTTCCTCGGCGGCGCGCTGGTGCCTCTGCTGGTGGAGGAGGGCCACGACGTGCGGGTGCTCGCCCGGGGAGGCGCTCCCGAGGCCGAGGCGCTGGGCTGCGAGCTGGTGAGCGGCGACGTGCGCGACGCGGACACGGTCCGGCGTGCTCTCGAAGGCCGCGAAGGCCTCTACCACCTGGCCGGCCTGGTCTCGCGCGACCCGCGCGACGCGCACAAGATGTACGAGCTGCACGTGACCGGTACCCGCGTGCTCCTGGCCGAGGCGGAGCGCGCCGGACTGAAACGGGTGGTGCTCGCGTCGTCCTCGGGCACCATCGGCGTCTCTCCAGTCCGCCGCGTGGCCACCGAGGAGGACGATTACCCGATCGAGACGGTGGGCCGCTGGCCGTACTACCTGAGCAAGATCTACGAGGAGAAGATCGCCGTCGAGTCCGCGCGGCGCCGGTTGCCGGTGGTGATCTTGAACCCCTCGCTGCTGCTGGGCCCCGGCGACGCGCGCCTCTCCTCGACCCAGGACATCTATCGCTTCCTCCTCGGCCGCATCCCCGCCATGCCGCGCGGGGGGATCAGCTTCGTGGACGTGCGCGACGCCGCGCGGGCGTTCGTCGCGGCGCTCACCCGGGGCAACGTCGGCGAGCGGCACCTTCTCGGCGCGGCCAACTGGGAGTTCACGGAGTTCTTCGGCCGGCTCTCCCGGCTGGCGAGGACAAGCCCCCCGTCCCTGCGCCTGCCCAGCCCCGTGAAGATCGCCGCCGCCCACTTGATGGAGAAGTGGGCGCACCGGCGGGGGCGCGAGCCCGACCTGCCCGCCGCGGACGTGGAGATGGGCGAGCACTGGTTCTTCATCGACTCGTCGAAGGCGGAGCGCCTGCTGGGCTTCTCCCCGCGCGACCCGATGGAGACCTTGGCGGAGACGATTTCCTACGTGCGGGAGCGGTTCCTGCCCCGGGAGGCGCGCGCCTAGTCGCCGCCGGAATCGGCGGCGCTGTGCTTTCGCGAGGGCTCTAACGATTGACCATGGAGCGACCGTGCTGCTCTACCTCGTGCGCCACGCGCAAACCGCCTCCTCGGCGGTGGACTCCTTCAACGGGCGGGGCGATCTGCCGCTCACCGATGAGGGGCGGGAGCAGGCGCGCAAGCTGGGCGAGCGCCTGAAAGGCATCCGCTTCGCGGCGGTCGCCCGATCGCCGCTCGGCCGCACCAAGGAGACGGCGGAGCTGGTGGCGCCCGCGGCTCCGCACGTGGTGGTGGAAGGGCTGACGGAGATCGATTACGGCGAGTGGGAGGGGCTCTCGCCTGCCCAGGCGCGCGCGCGCGACCCCCAGCTGTACGAGGCGTGGCTCGCCGACCCGGCGCGGATCGCGCCTCCTGGCGGCGAGACCGCCGCCCGGGTGGCGGAGCGCGCTCTCGCCGGGCTGCACGGGATCCAGAAGGCATTCGAGCACGTGGGCAGACCAGTCCTGGTGGTCTCGCACAAGGCGACGCTGCGCATCCTGGCCGCGGCGCTCGCCGAAGCCCCCCTCTCGCTCTACCGCCGGCGCTGGGCACAGGACGAGTGCGCGCTGAACCTGGTCGAGCTGCGCCAGGACAAGGATCCCTTCCTGCGCCTCTGGAACGACACGGCGCACCTGGGCCCCGATCCGGGCGCCACCACCCGGGGAGGGAAGTGAGGCCGCGCTACGAGCGCCGCTGGAAGAGAGACGCGCAGTCTTCCTTGCGCGCGCCGCGGGAGTCGGCCACCGCGAACTGCGCCCGCTTGCCCGTGGGGCTCGCGTCGTACATCGAGGCCGAGCCGTACTCGCCGCGCTTGCTCAGCGCGTAGAAGGTGATGCCGAAACCCGGCCGGCCCTGCGCGTCGAGCAGCCGCTTCTCGCGAGTGGTCTGGGCGATGCGGCGCAGCACCTCGACGCAGGCGTCCTTCGGGTGCCGCCCCTGGCGCATCAACTCGACGGCCAGGTGACCGCCGCTGACCAGGATGTTCGCCTCGCCGCGCCCGGTCGAGCCGGCGCTGCCCACGTCGTTGTCGGTGAAGCACCCCGCGCCGATGATGGGCGAGTCGCCGACCCGGCCGGGCATCTTGAAGAAGAGCCCGCTGGTCGAGGTGCAGCCGGCCAGATCGCCGCGCGCATCCAGCGCGGAGAGATGGATGGTCCCGCCGCTGTGTGGCCTGCGGAAGTCGTCCCAGCCGAACTGGTCGATGAACGCCTTCACCTCGGGGTCGAGCTTCTCGGGCGGCGGCTCCAGCCACTTGTCATTCGCGGAGAGGTTCTGGCGCCAGTAGAGCCACACCTTGCGCGCCTTCTCCGTGAGCAGGTTCTCGCGCCCGAAACCGTTCGCGTCCGCGAAGGCGCGCGCGCCGGGCCCGACCAGCAGCACGTGGTCGGTGGTCTCCATCACCACCTTCGCCAGCTTGGACGGGTTCTTCACCCCTTCCAGGGAGGCGACCGCGCCGGCCCGCGCCGTGGGCCCGTGCATCACGCAGGCGTCGAGCTGCACCACTCCCTCGTAGTTCGGCACGCCGCCGTAACCGACGGTCATGTCCGCCGGGTCGTCCTCGACGATGTTCACTCCGGAGATCGCGGCGTCGAGCGGGTCCGAGCCCTGTTGGAGGAGCTGCACGGCGCGCTCCACCGCGCGCAGCCCGTTCGAGCTGGAGATCGCGACCGGCCCTCCGCCTCCGCCGGCGGGAGCACCCTTCTGCGCTCGCGCCGCTCCGGACAGCGCGGCGGCCGCCGCGGCGGACCCCAACAGCTTCCTTCTGCTGATCGTCATGCGCGTTCCTCCGCGAGGTCCTGGATGTCTCGCCCGGTGATGCCGAGCAGGTAAAGGATGGCGTCGAGGCCCATCGCGCTGATCGAGGTGTGGGCCGCCTCTCGCAGCTTGGGCTTCGCGTGGAAGGCGATCCCGTGCCCCGCCTTCTGCAACATGAGCAGGTCGTTGGCGCCGTCGCCGACGGCGATCACCTGGTCGAGCGGCACCCGCTCCCGGCGCGCCAGGTCCTCCAGGAGATCTGCCTTCCGCTGCGCATTGACGATGGGGCCCAGGACGCGACCGGTCAGCTTCCCGCCCTCGATCTCCAGCGTGTTCGACCAGGCATAGTCGATGCCGAGCCTCTTCTTCAGCGCCTCCGCGGCGTGCGAGAACCCGCCGGAGATTACGGCGGTTCGGTAGCCCAGCCGCTGGAGCACGCGCAGCAGCGTCTCGGCGCCTTCCGCCAGCGGGAGGCTCGTAGCCAGCCGGTAGAGCACTTCCGCCGGCAGCCCGCGCAAGAGCGCGACGCGCTCGCGCAAGCTGCGGTCGTAGTCCATCTCGCCCAGCATCGCCCGCCGCGTGATGGCCGCCACCTGTTCGCCGACGCCGTGCTCGCGCGCCAGCTCGTCGATCACCTCGATGCGGATGAGCGTCGAGTCCATGTCCATCACCACCAGCCGCTTGCTGCGCCGCAGGAGCGACTCCTTCTGCAGCGCGCAGTCGAAGCTCCCCTGCCCCGCCGCGAAGAGCAGCGCGCGCTTGAGCGCGGAGGCGTCCGCCTCCGCAGGCAAGGAGACGGCGAACTCGACGCTCTGGAGCCCGCCCTCGCTGAGCCGCTGGATGCTCTCGATGTTGCCGCCGTGCGCCGCCAGCGTGCCGGAGACGGCGTGCAGCGCCTCGGGCCCGAGCTGGCGCGAGATGGCCGTCACCGCGAATCGCTGCCGGGGCAAAGGTTCCGCCGCCGGCAGCGGCGCGTACTCCATCGACAGCCCGCGCTGCTTGGCGGCGAACAGGAGGTCCTTGAGGGCGCGCTCCTCCGACTCGCGCGAATCGAACGCCACCGCGAATGCGAGCACCAGGAATCCGTGCACCACGACCTGCTCGACGTCGTGCAGGCGCGCGCCGGCCCCGGCCAGGACCTCGGTGATGCGCGCGGTGATGCCGGGCGCGTCGCGCCCGGTGAAGGTGAGGAGGAGCCGCTCCATCAAGCGGCGCAATCTAGCCGTGCCCGATACGCCGGCGCCACGCATTTCAGGGCGCGGACATGGCGAGACTCATTCAGGCAAGCTGCGAGGTGCAAGCGCGGCACCTGCGCGCGGCCGCCGGCACCAGCTCCAGGCACTGCGGGCAGGTCTTGGTGTCCGGCGGCGCCGGGGCCGGCTTCTCCAAGACAGCCTTGGTGACGAGGTACACGACCAGCGCGACGACGATGAAGTCGAGCAAGCGGCCGAGCAGGTCGCCGTACTTGATCGCGTTGCCGCGCGGGAGGGCGATGGCCGCGTTGCGCCACTCGCCGCCGGGCAGCGCCAGCCCGACGACGGGCATGATGACGTCCTCGACGATGCCGCTCACCACGCGCCCGACCGCAGCGCCGATGACCACCCCGACTGCGAGCGCGAGCGCGTTCTGCTTGAGCAGGAACTCCTGGAAACCCCGGATCTGCTTCTTCACCGTCTTCAGACCTCCGGCGCGTGGCCGATCGGGGTCCGCCGCGGGTCCCTTCTTTCTGGCCTCCGCGAAAGCGGCGCCAGGAGGACGCATGCGGACGGTTCCTTTACAGGAGCAAGCTACCGGACAGGCGGAGGAATTCCGCAACTCCGCTCCGGCCACTCTGTTGCCTGGCGCGCAGAGCGCGTGCTATCCCACCCGGCCAATGCAGCCCGAGCTGTCCGTCGTCATCCCGGTCTACAACGAGGAAGCCAACGTCGAGCCGCTTCTCACCGAGCTCTTCGGCGTCCTCCGCGAGCTCGGCCGCACCTACGAGGTGATCTGCGTCGACGACGGCTCCCGCGACGGCACCTTCGCCCAGCTCGCGCGCCTCGCCCAGCGGGAGCCGGCGCTCCGGGTCATCCGCTTCCGCCTGAACTTCGGCCAGACGGCCGCCATGTCGGCCGGCATCGAGGCGGCCCGCGGCAGCGTGATCGTTCCGATGGACGGCGACCTGCAGAACGACCCCGCCGACATCGCGAAGCTGCTCGCCCGACTGGGCGAGGGATACGACGTGGTCAGCGGATGGCGCAGGGACCGCCAGGACAAGGAGTTCGGGCGCAAGCTTCCGTCGCGCGTCGCCAACCGCCTGATCAGCGCCATCAGCGGCGTGCGGCTGCACGACTACGGGTGCTCGCTCAAGGCGTACCGGCGCGACGTGCTGCGCGACGTGAAGCTGTACGGGGAGATGCACCGCTTCATCCCCATCTACGCCAGCTGGCAGGGCGCGCGGGTGACCGAGATGGTGGTCAGCCACCGCGCGCGGAAGGCGGGCAAGAGCAAGTACGGCTTGAACCGCACCATGAAGGTGCTGCTCGACCTCTTCGTGGTGAAGTTCCTCGCCAGCTATGCGACCAGGCCGATCCACGTCTTCGGCGGGTTCGGGCTCTTCTCCTGGCTGTGCGCCGCCTGCGCCGTCGGGTGGGCCGTCTATTACAAGGTGCGCGGTCTGAAGGACTTCGTGCAGACGCCCCTGCCGCTGCTGGCCGTCATGTTCACCCTGGTCGGCGCCCTGAGCCTCCTCATGGGCCTGCTCGCGGAGCTGGTCATCCGCACCTATTACGAGTCGCAGGGGAAGAGGCCGTACCTGATCGCGGAGGAGCTGAACGCGGGCGAGGACACGCGCGAGCAGCCGCTGCGGGCAGCGAGATAGATCGATGTGCGGCATCTGCGGCGACGTCGACCTCCTGGGCGCGCCCGACGAAGCTCCCGTGCGGCGCATGGCGCGCGCTCTTTCGCACCGCGGACCCGACGCGGAAGGGTTCTTCGTCGAGGGCCCGGCGGCGCTGGGTCACCTGCGGCTCTCCATCCTCGACATCGCCGGCGGCGTGCAACCGATGGTTCGCGAGGGCGTGGCCCTGCTCTTCAACGGCCAGGCCTACGAGCACGACGAGCTGCGCGAGCGGCTCCGGTCGCGCGGCCACCCGTTCACCACCCGCAGCGACACCGAGGTCGTGCTGCGCGCCTACCTCGAATGGGGCGAGCGCTTCGTCGAGGAGCTGCACGGCATGTTCGCCATCGCCCTCTGGGACGCCCCCCGGCGCAAGCTCTTGCTGGCGCGCGATCGGCTGGGGAAGAAGCCGCTCTACTACGCGCTGGCGCAGGGCGTCTCCTGGACGGGCGCTCCCGAGGGCGCGGCGACGCGCGCGGTTTTCGGATCGGAGCTGAAGGCGTTCGCCGCCCACGGCGGCGTCCCCCGTGAGCTGGATCACGAGGCGTTGGCGCAGTACCTGGCGGTCGAGTACGTCCCGGCGCCGCGCAGCATCCACCGCCACCTGTTCAAGCTCCCCGCCGGGCACGTGGCCGTGCTCGACGGGCGTGGCTTCCGCCTGCGCCGGTATTGGGAGCTGCCCGCGCCCGACGCGTCCCGCATCTCCCCGGAGGAAGCGGGAGAGGAGCTGGTGCGCCTCCTCGACGGCGCGGTCGCCCGGCGGCTGGTCGCCGACGTGCCGGTCGGGGTGTTCCTCTCCGGCGGCATCGATTCGACCACCATCGCGGCGCTCGCGGCGCGGCACAAGGATCCGCTGCAGACGTTCTCGATCGGGTTCACCGAGCAGAGCTTCGACGAGACGCCGTACGCGCAGCTCGCCTCCGGGCGCCTCGGCACGGTCCACGCGACCGAGCGGTTCTCCGGGAAGGACTGCCTCGACCTGTTGCCGGACGCGGTCGCCTCGCTCGACGAGCCGTTCGCCGATCCGAGCTTCTTGCCCACGCTGCTGCTCTCGCGGTTCACGCGCCGCACGGTGAAGGTGGCGCTCGCCGGCGACGGCGGGGACGAGCTGTTCGCCGGCTACGATCCCTTCCTCGCGCACCGCCCCGCCGCGCTGTTCGCGCGGCTGCCTCGAGGCCTCCACGGCCTGCTGCGCGGCGCGGCCGAGCGGCTCCCGTCGTCGTCGCGCAACATGAGCCTGGATTTCCGCCTGAAGCAGTTCCTGCGGGGCGCCTCCGCGCCTCCCTCGCTGCGGCACCAGGCGTGGATCGGCTCGTTCCTCCCCTCCGAGCTGCTCGAGCTCCTGCATCCCGACCTCCGCCAGCACGCCGCGCCGGCGGTGGCGTACCGGGAAGTGCTCGCCGAGGCGGAGCGCGGGGTCCGGGCCGGGGTAGGCGAAGGCTCCGTGGACGAGGCGTTGCGCTTCTACCTCGGCCGCTACCTCGCCGACGACATCCTGGTGAAGGCAGACCGCGCCTCGATGGCCGCCTCCCTGGAGCTGCGCGCCCCCTTCCTCGACACACACGTGGTGGAATTCGCTGCCCGCCTCCCCTGGAGGCTCAAGCTCTCGCTGACGCGCACCAAGGTGCTGCTCAAGCGTGCGCTGCGGGGCATCGTCCCCGGCGAGATCCTGCGCCGCCCGAAGAAGGGGTTCGGCATCCCGGTGGCTGCCTGGATTCGCGGACCGCTGCGCCCGCTGTTCGAGGAGCTCTACTCCGACGCCGAGCTGCGCCGCGCGGGACTGTTCGAGCCCCGCGCCGCGCAGGCGATGCTGCAGCGGCACCTGCGCGGCGAGGCCGACCTGCGCAAGCCGCTCTGGACGCTCGCCATGTTCCAACTCTGGCAGCGCAAGTGGGGCTCCGGCGCCTCGGCGCTGAAGCAGGTCGCGTGACCGCGCTGGTCGCGCCAGCCCGGATGCGATCGACCATGGCCGAGGAGAACGGCGTCCTGATCCTCGATTCGATCCGGACCCGGTTTCCGGAGCTCGGGTCCTAGATGCGCGTGCTGGTCACCGGCGGCGCGGGGTTCATCGGATCGCACCTGTGCGGGCGGCTCCTGGCGCACGGGGACGAGGTCGCGGCGATCGACAACTTCGACCCGTTCTATCCGGAGCGGGTGAAGCGGCGTGCGGTCGAGCCGCTGCTCGCGCGGGGGCTCCGTCTCTTCCAGGCGGACATCCGCGACGCCGACGCCGTCGAGCGCGCGTTCGGCGAGGCGAGGCCCGAGTGCATCGTGCACCTCGCCGCGCTCGCCGGCGTGCGCCCGAGCCTCGAGCGCCCGGCCGAGTACATGGACGTGAACGTGCGCGGGACCGCCGTGCTGCTGGAGGCGGCGCGGAAGACGGGCGTGCGACGTTTCGTGTTCGGCAGCTCTTCGAGCGTGTACGGCGCCAACGCGGTGGCTCCGTTCCAGGAGACCGCGCGGATCGACTCGCCGCTCAGCCCGTATGCCGCCTCGAAGGCGGCGGGCGAGCAGCTGGTCTCGACCTGGCGCAACCTGTTCGGGCTGGAGGCGATCTCGCTGCGCTTCTTCACCGTGTACGGCGCACGCCAGCGGCCCGACCTCGCCATCCACAAGTTCGCGCGCCGCATGCTCGCCGGGCAGAAGCTTCCCTTCTTCGGCGACGGCTCCTCGCGACGCGACTACACCTTCATCGACGACATCCTCGCCGGCGTTTTGGCGGCGCTCTCGGTGCCGCTGTCTCGCCACGAGATCGTCAACCTGGGCGGCGCGCAGACCACCAGCCTGCGCGAGCTGATCGCGCTGCTCGAGGAAGCGCTCGGCGTACGCGCCGAGCTGGACGTCCAGCCCGCGCAGATGGGCGACATGCCGCTCACCAGCGCGGACGTGACGCACGCGGGAAAGGTGCTCGGGTATGCACCCCGCACCCCTCTGCGCGAGGGGATCACGATCTTCGCCGAATGGGTCCGCGGCGAAGGCCGGGACTGGGTGTGAAGATGCGCCTCGTCTTCGCCTTCCTTCTCGCCGGCTGCGCCGGCGCCACGCCGGCGCCCACGCCGCCTCCCGCACCCCCGCCCGTCCATATCGCCCCGGGTCCCGTCTTTCCGGATCCGCAGGAGCGCGCGCGCAAGCTGGCCGATGCGCTCCCCGAGGTCGAGGCCGTCTTCGACGAGCAGTTCGCCGCCCGCAAGCCGCCGGCGATGGCCGTTGCCCTGGTCGTCGACGGCGAGGTGCGCTGGTCGAAGGCGTGGGGACAGCGGGACCTGGGGCAGAACCTGCCCGCAGACCTCGACACCGTCTTCCGCATCGCTTCCCTGACCAAGAGCTTCACCGCCATCGCCGTGCTGCGGCTACGGGATGCGGGGAAGCTGTCGCTGGACGACCCGGCGGAGAAATTCCTCCCCGAGCTCTCGCGGATCCACTACCCGACGCGCGACTCGCCCAGGATCACGGTGCGCCACCTGCTCTCGCACTCGGCCGGTTTCCCGGAGGACAATCCCTGGGGCGACCTGCAGCTGGGCATGAGCAGCGAGGAGTTGCAGCGGCTGCTGTCCCGCGGTCTGGCCTTCTCGCGCGCTCCCGGGACCGCCTACGAGTACTCGAACACCGGATTCGCGCTCCTCGGGCGCCTGGTCGAGCGCGTCTCCGGCCAGCGCATCCAGGACTACCTCAGCGAGAACGTGCTGCGGCCGCTCGGGATGGTCGCCACCGTCTGGCGACAGAAGGACGTCCCCGTGGCGCGGGTCGCGCTCGGATACGGGCACCGGACCTCCGCGCCCGGCCCGCAGCTGTCCGGAGACCTGCGCGAGGAGCCGCAGCTCGCGGACGGCGTCTACGCGGCGATGGGCGGGCTCTACACTTCGATGCGCGATCTGGCCCGCTACGCGGCCTTCCAGCTCGATGCCTGGCCGCCCCGCGACGACCCGGAGACGGGCCCGCTCTCCCGTGCCTCGCGCAGGGAGATGCAGCAGGCCGCCCGGCACGTCGGGCTGGAGATCGCGCCCGGCGACCCGCTGCGCGCCCGTGCCCGGGGCTACGGGTATGGCTTCGGAGCGCACGAGAGCTGCGAGTTCGACCGCATCGTCTCGCACGGCGGCGGGCTGCCGGGGTTCGGGTCGGTCCTGGCGCTGCTGCCGGAGCGCGGCGTGGCCCTGATCGGGGCGACCAACCTGACCTACGTCGCTCCGGATCCCTGGCCCGCCTTGGTGCTGCTGGCGCAGAAGGGGGCCATCCCGGCGCGCCGGGTGCGGCCCGCGGCGGAGCTGTCGCAAGCGCTCGAGGGCGTCGCCGCTCTTCTCCGGCAATGGGATCCCGCCCTGGCGCAGGCGCGCTTCGACCGGACCGCCTGGTACTACGAGAGCCCCGAGGAGCTGAAAGCGCACCTCGAACAGCTGCGCGCGAAGCTCGGCGCTTGCCTTCCCGGGCAGCTCGAGGCGGAGAACGCGCTGCGTGGCACGCAGACGCTGTCCTGCGAGCGCGGGACGCTGGAGGCCTACCTCACGCTGACGCCCGAAGTGCCGCCCCTCATCCAGCACCTGGAGCTCAGGCCCGCGATCCCGCCCGGCCCGCGCTTGCAGAAGGCGGCGGAACGGGCGGTCGCCCTGACCTTGCGCTGGGACGACGCCTACGCGCGGCAGACGTTCGCGCCTTCGCTCGACCCCGCGTCCGCCCGGAAGCAGCTCACCGCGCACGGCCCCTGCCAGCTGGGCACGGCCGGCCCCGGGGACGGAGCGGCGCACGGCGCGTTCCGCCTGACGTGTGCCAAGGACGCGCAGGAGCTGGAGCTCACGCTGGACGAGACGACCGGACGCATCCTGGAGCTGAAGCTGAAAGTCGCCCGCGATCCGTCCCAGAAATGCGCGCGGCTCTGATCCCTCAGGCCGTACCGAGCAGCTCCACTTCGAAGACCAGCGTTGAGTTCGGGGGAATGGCGCCCGGGAAGCCCTGCCTGCCGTAGCCCATCTCGGGGGGGATGGTCAGCTTGCGCCGCCCGCCCACCTTCATGCCGATCACGCCCTCGTCCCAACCCTGGATCACCTGCCCGCGGCCGAGCGCGAACGAAAACGGCTTGCCGTGGTCCTTCGAGGAGTCGAACTTCTTTCCGTCGGTGAGCCAGCCCGTGTAGTGGACGGACACGGTCTGCCCCTTCTTCGCCTCCGGGCCGGTGCCCACCACCAGGTCTTCCATCTGCAGCTTGGCCATCGATGATCCTTACAGCTGGCGCCGCGCCTGCGGGGGCGCCGGCGAGTTCTCGTCCGGGAACGGCGATTCGCCGGGAGGGAGGCGGTACACCTTCACCACGTCCTCGCCCCGGACGCGCACGGTCGTCCAGGGATCGCGATGCGAAAGCGACCGCACCGCGTCCGCGTTGAGGAAATAGAGCCGGCCGATCTGGACCACGACGTAGCACGGCTGGGCGGAGCGGCAGGCGCGGCCGCGCCGCACCAGCGTCTGCCGCAGGTCGGGGCGACCGAAGCGCTCCGCGTAGAGGCCGGCGGGCCAGTCGATCTCCGTCGCCACCTCGGCGGAAGGCTCGGCGCGCGCCGCGATCTGCTGCATCGCCTCGCGGAACCCGAGGTCGTAATAGTCGCAGTGCGGGAAGAACCAGTCGACGTTCCCGTCTCCGCCGCCGAAGGCGTTGATGTAGAGCCGGTAGTGGGGCGCGTGCGCCAGCGCGGCCCGCGCTTCCCCGCCGACCAGCAGCACCACCACCGCTGTGGCGGCGGCGCCCGCCCACGCCGGCCGGCGCTGGCGCATCCACGAGACCGCGAGCGCCGCGCCGTAGCCCGCCAGCAGCAGGAACGCGGGCAGCACGGCGGTGAAGAAGCGCCCCCACTTCGATCCCGACACCGAGTGCACCAGGAACCACACCGCCAGCCAGGAGAGCACGATGCGGTGCGCGGGCCGGCGCTGGAGGATCGCCGCGGCGAGCCCCGCCGCCGCGAACAGCACCGTCACCGGCGCGAGCTTCACCGTCGCGAACACCAGGTAGAACCAGGCCGGCGTCCCGCGCAGCCCGTACTCCACCAGGTTGTGGTAGACGCGCCCCATGAAGAACAGGCTGCCGTGCACGGTCTGCTGCCCGGTGGTGTAGGTCTTCGCGTACTCCCAGGTCGACGGCAGGAACGGCGTCCAGTCCAGGCAGATCCAGATCGCCGCCGCGAACCCGATGAGCTGCGCCCACCTGAGCGCGGCGAGACGCCACGACGAGATCGGGCGGAGCCAGAAGTAGGCCAGGAGCGGGATCGGGGTGAGGAAGAAGAAGTACTTGGAGGCGAGCATGCCCGCCACGCTGGCGGCCCCGCCGAGCTCCCACCGGTGTTGCGCCTTGGTCCGGCCGTCCTCCGCGGCGGCCCTGGCCTCCGCCAGGCACCACAGGAGCAGCATGAGGAACAGGCCGAGCAGCGTGTCTTCCTTCGCGACCCTCTGGTAGCCGACGTAGGTGGTCGACACCGCCGCGAGCGCGGCGGCGCACAGGCCCGCCGCCCGTCCGAACAGGCGCCGTCCCAGCAGGGCGACCACCCAGATGGACAGCGCGCCCGCCAGCGCGTTGGGCAGGCGGGTGATCGTCTCCGGCGCCCAGCCCAGCCGGTTGCCGACCAGCGCGAACGCGGCGATGAACACCTTCATGAGCATCGGGTGCTCGACGTCATCGCCCGACAGGTCGCCGTGCAGGTAGCGGAGCGCCGCGAGCCACTTGTGGACCTCGTCGTCGCCGAAGCCTTCGGCTGACAGGCCTCGCAAGCGGAGCCACAGGCCCACAGCGACGCACAGCCCCACCGCCGCCGCGCAAACCGCTCCCCACCGCGGCGCGGGGCCGCGCAGCTCGACGTCCGCTTCCGGCATGGCGGGGGCTTCTATCATCATTTCAAAGGACTGGCGCAATTACGGGTCTCCGTTAAGCTGCGGCGCCAGTGAACCCCGGGCCGACCAGCCTTGGCCTCGTGCTCCCGCTTTTGCTGGCCGCCACCTCCGCGGGGGCACCCGGCCCCGCCGGCAAGACCTCCGCCGAGGAAAGCCGGCCACAGCTCGCGGAGACGAAGCTCGACGTCCACTCGTTCAGGGTCGTGGAGAGCTACTCCGGCCCGGTCAGCTACTACCGGCTCATCGACGACCCGGACGGCTCGTACATCCGCGCGGTCTACCGGCCTCCGCTGGAGACGGTGACGCTCGCCGCAGAGGTGCCCGACTCGCTGCGGCAGCGCACCAAAGCCGTGCGGTGGAAGTGGCGCGCGCAGGTCCTGCCGAAGAAGGGGAACGAATGCATCCCCGGGTTCGGCGACTCCGCGGCGGTCGTCTACATCTCCTGGAAGCGCGGCCTCAAATGGTACTCGATCAAGTACGTCTGGAGCACCGAGGGCGTGAAGGGCGCGGTCTGCGACCAGAAGCGCAACCTCTTCGTCGTGCAGGACACGGTCGTGCTGGAGTCCGGCGGACCGACGAACGTGTGGAAGGAGGAGGAGATCGATCCGTCGGCCGAGTTCCGCGCGCACTTCGAAGGAGACGTTCCGGACTTCGTCGGCGTGGGCCTGATGAGCGACGGTGACCAGACCCGCTCGATCAGCGCCGCGGACTACGCCGGTTTCTCGCTCGTGCACTGACGAGTCGGATGCGCCTCCCCCGGATCGGGTTCCGGCACCACGGGGGTATCCAGCGGCAGCCCGGGCCGGCGCAGGCGGAACAGTCCCTCGCGGCCGAAGATCTGCTGACCCTCGATCGACAGGATGAGCACGCCGCCGACGAATCCGGGGACGATCTGCGTCAGGTGGTAGAGGAAGATGAAGGCGAGCGCCGTCTCCTTCGGCAGACCGAACGCGGCGAGCGCCAGCGTGCCGCCCGCCTCGAACGATCCGGCGTTGCCGGGCGAAGGCACCGCGGTGGCGACGTTGAACGCGGTCAGCGCGGCGAAGGCCTGCATCGGCGACAGGTCGAGACCGAGCGCATGACCGGCGAGCGCGATCACGAACGTCTCCCATAGCCAGGGCAGCGGCGCGATGAGCGTCTCCACCAGCAGGAGCCGCTTCCAATGGTTCACCGCGAATCCGTCCCGCAGGTTGGCGATGAAGGCCGGCGTGCGCGGTCCGCGCCACAGCCCGCTGCCCATCAAGGCGAGGAGCGCCCCGACGCCGAAGACCGCCCCGGCGATGAGGAGCAGCGCGTGGAAGAGCCACGCCGGCGGCGACCCGAGCAGGCAGACCAACGGGAAGGCCGCCACCCAGCCCCACTTGTCGCTCCAGAAGTCGACGATCTCGGTGCCGAGCAGCTTTGCGCGGCTCACGCCTGTGCGCTTTCCCAGGTACTGCACGCGCAAAAGGTCGCCTCCTCGGGCCGGAAGGAGCACGTTGAAGGCGAACCCGACCATCAGCGCGCGGTAGGCCTGCCCGTAGGTCAAGGCGAGCAGGGGCCGCATCACGAGCCACCAGCGCAGCGCCTGCAGCCCCATGAGGATGAGCCCGCCCGCCGCCGCGAGGAGGAGCGGCTCCAGGGCCACGCCGTGGATGCTGGCGATCAGCTCGCGCTGCGAGATGCCGAGGTAGGCGGCGACGCCCGCCGCGGCGGCGATGCCGGCGCAGAGGCCGACGAGCGCGCGGAGCCAGAAGCGGCGGAGCTCCTGCCGGGGATCGGGATCGGGAACCCCCTCGTTCACCAGAGTCCCGCCAGCTCCCCGAGACGCCGCACCGTGAGGGGAGCCTGCGGTTCCGAGCGGCAGGCGTCGAAGCACTTCCCGCAGTTCGGACCCTGGTAGGTGCCGGGCAGGAACTCCGAGTAGTGCGCCACCGGCTCCAACTCGGCGCAGGGCTGCACCATCCCCTTGGGGGTGACGTGAATCATGATCTTCCCGGCCTTGCACCCGCCGATCTCGCGCTGCTCGTAGAAGGTGGGAAGGGTCTGGAAGAAATAGTCGGAGGTCATCACGTTGCCGAGCTCTCGCTTCAGCTCGACGATCCGGGCGCAGACGGCGCGGAACTCGTCCATCTTCGCCTTGGAGACGAAGTGGGCCTGGTTCCCGTTCTTCAGGTCGTTGTAGCCGGAAAAGGCGATGTTGATGCCCCACGAGTGCGCCAGCCGGATGAGCGGCTCGGCGTCGTGCATGTTGTCGACCATCAGCATCGAGGCGAAGGTGAAGACGTTGTAGCCCCCGTTCACCATCTTCGGGACCGTTCGCTCCAGGCGCTCGAACAGCCCCGGGATGCCGCGCTCCTTGTCCTGCCGCGCGTCCGGGTAGTTCATCGAGATGTTGATCTGGTTCACGCCCACCCCGACCAGCTCCTTGATCTTCTGCTCGGAGAGGAACCCGCCGTGGGTGAGGAGCGTCACGTACCGGAAGCCGGGCAGCTCCTTGATCGACTTGACGATCGAGACCAGGTCCCGGCGCAGCATGGGCTCGCCGCCGGTGAACACGACCACCATCGGATCGAATCGGCGCACGACGTCGGTGAAGTCGGTCAATTCGTCGCGGTCGGTGATCTTCCAGTAATCGCAGAAATCGCAGCGCGCGTTGCAGCGCTTGGTCACCTCGATGCTGACAGTGAGCGGACGCTTGTTGAAGGTACAGTCGAGAAACTTGCCCGCCGCGCGGAACTTCTCCAGCGGGCTCAGAGCAATTTTCATGCAAAGCACTCCAGGTCCGGGTGCCGCGCCGGACTTGAAAGGCGGCCCTTTAGCACCCTTCGGACCGGGGTTGCAATCGTTTCGACGTTGCGCGTCACCATCGGGAGGAGACTCGCCCGGTAGGAATCCGGCCACAAGAAAAAATCCGGCGGGGTCACGCGCCTTCGATGCGCAATCTCGTCAGGAGGAGCCCGGCGGCGGCCGTCCAGGGCTCCGGCTGTGCTCGCGCCGCCGCGGCGAGGCGCTCGAGCTGGCCCGGCGGCGCACGCCGGCCCTTCCAGCGCGGCTGCGAGAGCTCGCGGTCCAGCTCCTCGAGTGCGGCGGGGAGGCCGCTCACCGCGGCGCGCGCCTCCATGGCGGCATAGAGGCGCTCGACGGCCTCGGGACGATCGTCGAACAGCGACTGCAGCCGCTGGGCGAATGGCCCCGCGGCCACCGCCGCGCGGCGGATCGGCCGGGGCTCCGGGACCTCAGGCGGGAGAGGACCCAGGGCGGAGGGCGTCTGTGCGCTTTCGGGCGCCCGGCCTGCCACGGGGGGCATTGGCTTGGGCGGCAGCTTCACCGGACCTTCGACCAGGGTGCCGCGCGGCCGCCGGAAAAGGGACGGCTTGATGGGAGCGAGGACCTTCCTGCCGACTTCCGTAGGTCCGGTCCGCGGCAGCACCTGCGCGGGCTCGGCCGGCAGCGACGCCGGACCCGTACGGGGCGGTGCGGCGGCGTGCGCGGCCGCGGAGCCGCCCGGCCGGGCGGCAAGAGGTGGGCCGAGCCGCCCCGAGGCGCGAGGCGAAGCGGACGCCCGCGGACCGGTCCTCACCGGCGCCGCGGCGGCGTCCGGAGCGGTCACGCCGGCCGCCGCTTTCTCGGCTTCCTGCACCAGCGGCGCGAACGCGTCGGGCAGGTTGGGCGGCCATGGCGGCGCCAGCCCGAGTCGCTTGGCGGCCCCGGGAGCGCTGCGGTGGGCGGAGCAGGTCTGTTGGAGCAGTTTCGCCCAGCGCTCCCGCTCCCCCAACTCGGCCGCTCCTAGCGAGAATAGCGCCGCTGCCGCGCCGGCGTGTCCCTTCGGTGCGGCGGCGATCAGCTCCTTGAGGCGCGCCTGACCCACCGCCGAGGCGCCGGCGTGCGCCGCGCGCGCGAACGCTCCGGCCTCGAGCGAGACTTCAGCGCCGGCCCTTTGCGCGAGCGCGGCAGCCAGGCCCGACTCGACCAGCTTCTTCGCCGCGGCGCCGAGCCGCGGATCGGTGGCGAGATCGCCCGCCCCGACGAACAGCGCCGCCAGCGTCTCTCCGGAAGCGCCCGCCTCGACCGCGCAGCGCGCCGCCGCCAGCCGCGACCCCTTGGGAAGCCGGAGATCGCAAGCGACCTCGACCAGCACGGCGAGCCCGCCGCCGTGCGCCAGCTCGCGCTGCTCTTCCGGCGGCAAGGACAGGGCCAGCGCGAGAGCGGCGACGGAATTGGTCTCCCGCCGCCGCAGGTCCGCCAGGAACTCGGCGAGGGTGGTCCACTCGCCGAGGCGGTCCTTCTTCAGGGTGGCGAGGACGGCCATCGGGCGCCCGACCTTCGGCCGCCCATGGTCGCGAGCGTGCCGCGCGAGAAGATCCACAGGTGCAACACGAACAGGGCGCCCCAGGCGAGCGCGACCCACTGCACCCACATCCGGTCCGGGCTGAACCGCCGGTTCAGCAGAGCGCAGGCGAGCAAACCCGAGATCAGCACCAGCGCGTGGATGGTGAGCAGCACCCGGTGCTGCTCGCGCGCGAGGAAGCCGCGGGTGGGCGATGTGCGGGGCACGGTCCTTCTTACCGCGACTCGCCCGCCTTGCGCACCCAGAGCCTCACCAGCGCCGGATCCGGCGGCTCCTCTCCCTGGCCGCCGAGCCGCTCCCACAGGCGGGCCGGATCGGCGGCCGCGAGCATCGCGCGCCCCCGCACCCCGGCGCGCGCGAGCCGCTCCGCCCAGGGGATCCCGAGGTGGGCCACCTGCGCGACCTCCGCGAGATCGCGGATGCGCGCGGGCACCGGCCCGGTCGCGCGCAGCACGTCGAGTGGCGTGCGGAGCCCCGCGCGCTCGAGCCACTCGAGATCGCCCGGCGCCAGCGTCCGCGCTTCCGCCATGCGCGGAACGACCGAGACGGCCGTCGCGCGCCGGGCGAATCCGTCCACCTGCCAGTGGAAGCCGGCGATCGCGGCCAGCAGGATCGTCGCCTGTCCGCCGCGCAGCCGCTGCGCGGTGCGGTCGAGCAGTGCCAGCGCCGCGCCGCACTCGAGGAGGAACGGCAGGTACCCGAGGTAGCCGGCGAGCGGCATCTCGAACAGCTTCGGGGACTCGAAGTGCGGGACCGTGTACACCCATCCGCGCGCCGCGCCGGAATTGAGTCCCTCCCAGATCAGACCGAGCGGCAGCGCGAGCGCCAGGAGTCGCAGCAGCACGCCGCGGTCGCCGGCGCGCCACGCCTGCAGCGGGCTGAGGAGGCGTGGCTCGGGATCCCGTCGTCGCGCGAGCTCCGCCTCGAAGAGGAACCAGAGGAGCAGCCACGCGAGCGGGAAGGCGATGCCGGGCAGCGCGAGCACCAGGGCCAGCGAGGCTGCGAACAGGACGAAGAGGATCCGGGCTGCCCGCGGCGATGGCGCGGCCACGCCGATGCCCGCCTCCAGGCGCGGCGAGATCCACGCGAGCCCGATCCGCGCGGCGGGCAGCACGGTGGCGAAGCAGATCGCGCTGAAGGCGGCTCCGCCGAGGCGCGTGCGCGGCACGCCGACGTACCACCAGTCGCGCAGCCGCAGATCGAGCAGCTCGAACAAGTCCCAGAAGAGGACGCTCGCCGCCGCGCAGGCGATCCAGTCCCGGGCGCGGGCCAGCGGGGAGGCTCCGTGGCGCATCCGCGCCGCACCGTCGAGCGCGAGCAAGACGCCCCACCAGCAGATCGCGAAACGCCACAGGTCGACCTGCTCGGACCTTCTCGAGAGCAGCAGGGTCCCGGCCACCGCGGTGACGCCGCAGACGAGTCTCAGCACGCGGGGCAACCTACCGCGAAAAACGCGAGCGCCGGGCCCCGGACGGGGACCCGGCGCTCACGCCGTGCCGCGCGAACCTGTTACTTCTGGTCGGGGGGAGGAGTCGTGTCCGGGGCCTGCGCCGGGTTCTTCCCCGTGTTCGGGTTCGGCGTCTTGGCCTTGGGGCTGGAGTCGGAACGATCCATCGAGCCGGTGGTGTCGCTGCTCGACCCGCTCTTCTTGTGCATGGCCTTCTTGCTCGCCTTGCCCATCACCTCGATCTTCTCGGCGCGGTTGGAGGCCGGGTCGAAGGTGGCGCGCACGGGCGCTCCCTCGCGGAGGGTGGAGAGATCGCTGGAGCTGGACCCGCTGCTGTCGACGATCTGGGTGTTGTCGTCCACGGTCAGCGTGATGCGGTCGCCCTGGCGCGAGTTGATCACGACGCTCTTGCCGTCCGGATCGACCCTCGACACGCGGCCCACCGCCGACTTCAGACTGGCGGAGCTGCTGGCCGAGGCGCTGCGGTCCATGGAGCCGCGCGACCCGGAGGTGCCCGTCGAGCTGTCGCTCGCGGAGCCGCTCTGGCTCGAGCCGCTGGAGCCGGTGCCGCTGGAGCCCGTGCCGCTCTGGCCATAGGTCGAGCCGCTGGAACCGGTGCCGCTCTGGCCGTAGGTCGAGCCGCTGGAACCGGTCCCGCTCTGGCCGTAGGTCGAGCCGCTGGAGCCGGTCCCGCTCTGGCCGTAGGTCGAGCCGCTGGAACCGGTCCCGCTCTGGCCGTACGTCGAACCGCTGGAGCCGGTGCCGCTCTGGCCGTACGTCGACCCGGTGCTGCTGCCCGGGGTCGCGCTCGAGCTGCTCGAGCCGGTGTCCGGGTTGTTCTGACCATACGTGGACGACGTGTTCGACTGGCCGCTGCGGTCATTGCCCATCGACGAGGTGTCCGTCGAGGTTCCGCTCGCCGTCGCGCCGGGGCTGCCGCTCGTGGTCGAGCCGCTGGCGGAACCTGGGGTCGCCGTGCTCGAGCCCTGCGTGCCTACCTGTCCCTGACTGCCGGCGGCGCTCTGGGTGCCTTCCACCGAACCTTGCGTGCTGGTCCCGGTGCTGGTCCCAGTCGTCGAGGTGTTCGTGGCAGTGCGGGTTTCCTTGTTGGACCCGGAGCACGCGACGAGCAGCGCGGCAGCTCCGAGTGCGGTGACGAAATGGATCCTCATGTGTCCTCCTCAGGCAGAATGGAACGCGGCGCAATCGCAATATGGTGAGGCCGAGCGCCGCGCGTCGCCCCGGCACGGGGTGCCGGACGAAATGTCTAGGTAGGCATCGCACCAGCAAAGCGGAACCCTCGCTGCCGGAGGGCCGCTCAGGCCCCGTTCGGACGTGCTAGAAGGCCCCGTGCTCGCCCGCTGTCCGAGCTGCCGCAACACGTTCTCGACCGAGCGCACCGGCCCACAGGACTGCCCCGCTTGCGGCAAACCACTGGTCGTCCCCGACGTGCCGGCGGCGGTACCGTCCGGCACGCAGTCACCCTCACAGGCCGGCGCCACTCCGCCCGAGGAGCAAGGGACCCCGTGGGAACGCCGGGCGGAGATCGGCGCCTGGCGCGCGTACTGGGAGACGCTCGTCCAGGCGCTGTTCGAGCCCGGACGGCTCTTCCGCTCCGCGCGCCTCGACCGCGGAGCCGCGCAGACCGGTTTCGCCGTGCTCACCGTGAGCGTTCCTTGGTTCCTGGGGCAGATGCTGGACCGCTTGCTGCTCCGGCCGTGGACGCAGCGCCTGATGGAGCGACTCGGCGCGAGCGGACCCTTCGCGCCGCTCTTGCAGAAGCTGGCCGCGGCCGGACACGACAACTCTCCCCGGACCGCCGTGCTCGTGGCGCTGCTCACGCCCTTGCTCGTCGTCGTCGGGCTCTACGTCAATGCCGCGGTGACGCACGCCGCGGCAGTGCTCCTCGGACAGGCGAAGCGAGGGTTCGCCGCCACCTTCGCCGCCTGCGCCTACGCTTGCGCGCCGCTGGTCCTGCTCGCGATCCCGGGCTGCGGCGGTATCGTGGGCGCCGTGTGGGTCGCCGTGCTCACCGGTGTGGGGCTCAAGGAGACGCACCGGATGCAGCCGGGGGGCGCGGCCGCCGCGGTGCTCGCGCCTTACGCGCTGATCTGCTGCGCCGCGTGCGCGCTGACCATGCTCGGGGGCGTGGTCGCCGGCGGGGTGCCGCAATGAGGTGCGTCGTGCGCGCCGGGCCGCCCTCGGCGCATGCGCTGGGTCTCGCGGCCGCCGGGGTCACGCTGCTGGTCGCCGCCCGTGTGCTGCCCCTCGACGCGCCGCCGCTCTCGCTCTTCGCCTGCCCGTTCCGCGCCGCCACCTCCCTGCCGTGCCTTTCCTGCGGGTCCACTCACGCGTTCGCTGCCGTCGCGCACTTGCATCCGCTCGAGGCCGCGGCGGCGAGCCCGCTCGGCGCGCTGGCGGCGTGCGCCTGCGCGGTTCACGCGCTCTGGACGGCGCTGCGCCTGTGCGGGTTCCGGTATGCCCCGGCGACTCTCGCGGTCACCCTTCGCGTCCGGCTCGGCGCGGCGGCCATGCTGGTCCTGAACTGGGCATTCCTGGTCCTGCGCGGCGCGCCGTGATCGCCCTCGCGCTGCTCGCGTCGTACCTGGCCGGTTCGGTGCCGTTCGGGCTGCTCGTCGCGCGGGTCGCGGCGGGCAAGGACGTGCGGACCGTTGGTTCGGGGAACATCGGCGCCACCAACGTGGCACGCGCCGCCGGTCGCGCGGCGGCCGCCGTCACGCTTCTGCTCGATGCGCTGAAGGGGCTGCTGCCCGCCGCGATCGCCGGGCGGACTCTGGCCGAACCCTGGGCGCCGGCGGCGTGCGGCGTGGCCGCCGTGATCGGCCACTGCTACCCGGTCTGGCTGCGGTTCCGCGGCGGCAAGGGCGTGGCGACCGGATTTGGCGTCGCGCTCGCGCTGGCACCGCTTTCGGCGGTGTGCGGGGCGGCGGTCTGGGTCCTCCTCTACAAGCTGCTCCGGATCTCGAGCGTCGGTTCGCTGGCCGGCGTGGCCACCGCGCTGCTGGTCGCGGCGTCGACCGGGCCGCGCTGGACCATCGCCGGGCTGGCTGCAATCGCCGGGATCGTGCTGGTGCGTCACCGCGCCAATCTCGAGAGACTGCTTCATCACGAAGAGCGGTAGAGCGCACCGCGCTGCCGCGTCCCTGCAGCCGACCGCGCGCCCGCCCGGGGCTTGCGGCGCCGCCGCCGCCCTCGCAAGTTGAAAAACGCTCGAAAATGACCCGTCGGATCTGCACGAACTGCGGGAGCACACGATGGCGACGTACGATCCGAACCATCCTTCCGACGGCCTTGACCCGGAGCCGCGCGACCGCCCGATGCACCTGCATTGGTGGGCCATCTTCGGCGGCAGCGTGATCGGCTGGGGCCTTCTCTTCTTCCTCTCGCTGCTGGGCCTCACCATCGGCCTCGCCGCGATCGAGCCCTACTCGGCGCGTCCCGCCTCCGGGGCGGACCTCGGGTCCGCGATCTGGGGAATGGCCGCGCTGGTGCTGTGCGCGATCGTCGGAGCGTACTTCGTCGTCCGGATCGCGGGCGAGCAGCGCAGGCGCGAGGCCGCGCTTCACGGGACGGTGTCCTGGGGCCTCTCGATGATCGCCGGGGCGTTGCTCACCATGTCGGCAACCAACACCGCCGCGCGCGCCGGGGCCGAGAATGCCCCGCGCGCCAGCGCGCGCGCCGACGCGAACGGCAACGTCCGCATGACCCCGCGCGACCGGGGCCGCCTGGACGAGGCGAGGAACGTCGCTGCGAAGACGGCGGGCGGGAGCACCGCGGCCGCGTTCCTCTCGCTCTTGGGCTCCCTCCTCGGCGCCGGCATCGGCGCGGCGCATGCATCGGGTCGCAGCCTGGGCCGCGGCTGGCGCGCCGGCGGCGACGCCCGGGAGGGCGAGCTGGGCCGCACGTCCTCCGCCGGCGGCGAGATGCCGGCGGGCGCGGATCCCGGCGACCGGGACCACCCGACGATCCTTCCGCCCACGCACTGAGCGGCTACAGCGTCTCGTTGAACCCCTTGTCGAACAGCTCGGCGAGGGCGGCCACGCACGCGCCGGCCTGCTCGCCCTCGGTGCGGACGGTGACGGTCGAACCCTTCGCGGCCGCCAGCATCAGCACGCCCATGATGCTCTTGCCGTTCACTTCCTGGCCGTCCTTCACCAGGGCGACCTCGCAAGGATACCGATTCGCGGTCTGCACGATGAGCGCCGCGGGCCGCGCATGCAGGCCCATCTTGTTCCGCACCAGCAGGTCCTTTTCGGCCCGGTCGTCCGGCACTCTACGTCCTTTGCTAGAGGAAGCCGCCGCCCAAGGCAAGGCCCAGGGCCATGGCGGTGTACAGTGCGGCGGTCAGCCCGATCCGCGGGAGCAGGGCGGCCATGGCGACGATGAGAACAGCGATCAGCACGGCGTGCCAGGGCCGGTGGGGCAATCCCGCGACCACCACCGATCGGCCCGCGATGACGCCCGCCAGCACGGCGGCGGATCCCTTGAGAATGGCGATGGTCTGCGGAAGGTGGACGTGCGAGACCGCGGCCACGATTCCCTCGCCCCGGCGGTAGCCGGCGAAAAAGAGCCACGCGCGCGCGGCGAGGTGCACGCCGTCGTAGAGGGCGAGGAAGAGCACCACCGACCAGAGGCCCAGGTAGGGCTCAGTGACCGCGGCGATCAGCGCCGCCGCCGGGCGCAGGGCCAGCCAGAAGAAGCCGTCCCCGAGCGCGGCGAAGGGAAAGGCCAACGCCGATTTGAACGCGGAGACGCTGTGCGGGTCGGCGGCGCCGCGCGCGACCTCCTCCTCCAGCCGGACCGCGCCTCCGAGGATCGCGGCGGCGAGGTAGGGGTGGCAGTTGAAGAACTCGAGGTGGCGCTCGATGGCGCGCGCCCGCGCGGGACCCGCCGGATACAGCTCCCGGAGCGCGGGCTCCATGGCGAAAGCGAAGCCGAGGTTCTGCATCCCGCGTGGGTTCCACGCCGCTTGCAGGAACAGCGACCGCCAGAGGACCCGTAACAGCGCGAGCGGCGACACGCGCCGGCGCGCGCTTGTGGCCCGGGCCTCGGCGGTCAGGGCAGCGCCCTCAAGACCGCGGCCGCGGCGAGGGTCGCGACGAAGCCGATCGCCGCGAGCGCCGGCGCGCGCGGATCGCGGATGGCGCGGATCGCGCTGGCCGCGGCCAGCGCCCAGACGGCATGCCACGCGCCGGTGAGCCCGGAAGTCAGGCGAGGCGGGCACTCGCTGCGCGCCATGCCGAGGAGCGGCGACAAGGCGGCGCAGGCGAAGCAGATCGAGGCTGTGACCGCGAAGGGCAGGAGGAGTCCGCGCAGGTTGGTTCGCGCCGCCCGGTCGTCGCCCGCGGCGGCGCGCGCCAGCGCCTCTTCCGAGAGCCTCGCGTTGTGCCTCTCGGTGGCGCGGTCCAGCCGGCGCCCCGCCACCGCAAGGGGGTAGAGCAGCGCGAGCCCGAGCGCGGCGAGCGGCGCGTCGACCCCGGTCCCCGCCGCGATGCCCGCCGGGACCACCGCCGAGGTCAGCGCGGCCGCGAGCAGCGTCTCGTTGTCGGGGAGGCTTCCGCCGAGGTTCACGCCCCCGAGGAAGATCAGCTCCAGCGGCACGCCCAGCACCAGCCCGCCGCGCGGATCGCCCAGCGCCCACCCCAGAAGGGGCGCCAGCACGATCGGCCGGCTCAGCATCAGCTGCAGCGCCCCCTTGCGCTCGACGGCCGCCAGCCCGCCGATCACCGCCGCGATCACGGCCGTCCCGGCCAGCTCCGCCCCTGCCAGAAACGCGCTCACCGTCCCATCCTAGAGGATCAGCGCTGAGCTGCGGCGAAGCGGGCTTTCAGGGAGGAGAGCGCAATGGGGTGCTCGTTAGGGACGGCGCGTGCCTCGACTTCGGTGCCGAGGGAGGAGAGGCGGGAGAGCGCGTCCATCTCGCCCGCATCCAGGTACACCGAGGGCGCCACCTGCCGGCGGCCGTTGGCGAAATGGACGTTGCCGAGGTTCAGCCGCGGGATTGGCACCCCGCTCTCGCCGAGCGCGATGGCGTCGCGGACGTCCCGCACGAGCAGCAGCGTGCGAACGCCGGGCACGCCCTTCCCGCCGGGCCGGAGTAGATCGGCGGCGGCGGACACCTTGAGCACCTGGAACTGCACCTTGGGGGGAATGGCCAGAGCCATGGCCGAGCGGGCCAGCACGTTGCCGGCGGCTTCGTCATCGGCGACCAGCACGCCGTGCGCGTCGAGCGCCGGCAGCCAGGCCTCGAGCACCTGGCCGTGGACGAGCCGGTTGTCGACGCGGATGAGGGCCACGCCCGGGGCCTCCTTCACCCCATCCTCCCCCGCAGGAGCTCGGAAGCATGGCCGATCGACTTCTGCCCCGCCTCGGCCACCTCGCGCGCGAGCTGCGCGATCGGCTTCCCCGCCGGCCGCAGCGAGACGAGCTTCAGCAGCATGGGCAGGTTGACGCCCGTCACCACCTCCACCTTCCGCTCGTTCAGGAAAGAGAGGCACAGCTGCGTCGGCGATCCACCGAGCAGGTCGGTGAGCAGCAGCACGCCCTCGCCGCCGTCGACGGCCCGGATCGCCTCCTCGATCTTGTGGCGCACTTCGGGATCGCTCGCCAGCACGTTGACCGTGCCGACTCCCGAGAGCGGGCCCACCACGGCTTCCGCGGTGCGCAGCAGCTCCTCGGCCAGCCTTCCGTGTGCGGCTACGACGACGCCGATCATGGGGGAAATGTAGCGCAGCGCTGCGCCCGGCGCCCGCAATCGGACGACCGATGAGCGCGCGTTCAGGGCTGCTTGGCGCCCCCCGCGGTGAGGCGGACCGGCTTGGGCGGAGCGGGCAGCTCCGGCGGCGACTGGGTGGGCGCGGAGCTGAGGTGCACGCCCGGCGCCGCCGAATGAAACAGCCAGGCGGACAGCGCGAACAGGGGAAAGCCGATGGCAAAGACGGAGAACACCGCGCGCCAGGCGGATTGGCCCCAGCCGGCCGGAGCGGACCCGGAGACGACAAGGAGCGCCATCGCGCTGCTCGTCAGCTGCCCCGCAAGCACCGGCAGGAGCGCCGCGCGCCTCTCGCGCGGCGAGTGCGCCACCAGCACACAGGCCACGCAGATCGCGGCCATCATCCCGACGCCGAGCACCTGCCAGAACCGCACCTCGGCGGTCAGCTCCGCGCGCGCCCCCAGGCCCGCCACCCGGAACGTCCATCCCGGGAATACGGCGAACAGCAGCCCCAGAAGGCCGTACAGCGCGCTGCAGAAGGCGGCGAACCGCCCGAGGTGGACCTCCTGTGGCGAAAGCTCCGGGAGAGGCATGCGCGCTGCTCTACCACAGGGCGGCCCAGGCCGACTCTTTTCAGGTGACCGGTTTGCCCAGCCGTCGCGCCAGCAGGATCCGGTCGAACGCGGGCGTCCCCGCTCGCGCAACCACCAGATCGAGCCGGAGCGGCTCGCCTGGGCCGGGCACGCGCACCGAGCGGCGCTTGCCCATCGTCACGCTCATTCTTCCCCCGCGGGCCCGCCCGCCGTCGAGGGCGAGGCGATACTCGACGCACAGCTCGCCGCCGCTCTTGTGCGGCGAGAGGTCGAGCGACATCCGCACGGGCTCGCTGTCGGGGCCGGCCGCCTGGGCCAGGTCGAGGTGCAGCTTGCGCCCCTCTTCGCCCACGAGCATGGGGCTCGCCAGGAGCGCGCCCGCCTGGTCGCGAACTTCGACGGAGAAGAGGAGCGCCGCGCCCTGGGCCTCACGCAGGCGCCCGAAGGTGCTCTCGGCGCCGGCGATGCCGAAGACGAGCCCGCCCAGCCCGAAGAGCAGGCAGAGCGCCTTCCTGCGCAGGCCGGACCGCATGAAACCTCCGGCCGGAGAGCCTCTCAACAGCCGGGCTTCACGTCAAGCTGGCGCAGGACCTTCCTTCGACTGGCCTTCACGATGGCCCGAGCCAGGCGATCGGGGTCCGCCCGGTACAAGCCGGCCTGCACCAGGCCGCGCAATTCGCTCACCCGGCGCTCTCGCTCGTGCTCGCTGCGCATACCCCCACAGTCGGCCGCGGCAGGTGGGGCTTTAGACGGTCTCCTGCAGCTCCTCCCGCAGGTCGCGCTGAATCCCCCGCAGGATCTGGCAGATGCGCGACTCGGTCACGCCCAGGACCTCGCCGATCTCGCGGTAGGTCAGCTCCTCTTCGTAATAGAGCGACAGGATGGTCCGCTCGCGCTCGGCGAGCCGGGCCACCGCCTGGCGCAGCTGGGCGTGGTCCTGCATCGCTGCCACGTGCGCGAACGCGCTCTCTTCCTCGCCCAGGCTGCCGTCGTCCGCGTCCTCGACCTGCACGAAAGCCTGCGCGTGGGGAAGGGTGCGAGCAACACCCCGACGGACGCGGTGCGACTCGTCAGTGGACAGCTCGCGGCCCAGCTTCATCCGCAGGCTATCCTCCGCGCGGTCGGCCTCGCGGCTGCGCCGCCGGTCGCGGCGGGAGAGGTGGTCCTCGGCGCGCAGTGCGTCGAGGATCGCTCCCTGGATGCGCGTGCGGGCATACGCCTCGAAGGGAATCGACCGCGAGGCGTCGAAGCGATCCACCGCGTCGATGAGACCCAGCACGCCGGCGCCGATCAGGTCGTCCAGGTCCACGCTCGCCGGCACGCGGCCTGCCAGCCGCAGCGCGAGGTTGCGCGCCAACCCGGTGTGGGCGCGGATGAGTGCTTCGCGCTCCTGCGCCTGCATCGCCTTCTTCCCGGCCGCCGCCTCGCTCCGCATCGGTCGCCTCCAGAGGCGCCTGGGTCAGCGCCACGGAGGGATCCAGAGCAACCGGTGTGCCTGGATCGGGTGGGATGGTGACGTCGTTGAAAATCCAGGCCTTGGGTATCGGCCTGGAGGGTCCACCGGCCGTGCACGATGTGGAATGGCGTCATCCGATTGACGCACCGCCGTTTGCTTGACGGAGTGGACCTGCGCGAGGGACTGGTAGAGGCGATGCGGGTCCTCTTCGTCGACGACGAGCGCGACCTCGTCTCCTCGCTGTCGCGGTACTTCCGGTTGCACGGGTTCGAGACGGCGGGCGCCTTCGGCGTCTCCGACGCGGTCTCGAAACTCGAGGACGCCCGGAGCACGGGCAAGCGCTTCGACGCGGTGGTCACGGACCTGCGCATGCCCGACGGCGACGGGCTCGTCGTCCTGGGCGAGGTCCGGCGCCTGTTGCCCGGCACGCCCGTACTGGTCATGACCGCGTTCGGCTCGGTGGCGACGAGCGTGGAAGCGATGCGCCTCGGCGCCGTCACCATGCTGGAGAAGCCCGTCCCGGTCGCGCAGCTCGAGCGCGAGGTGCGCGACGCCATCGCCGGGGCGCTCGAGGTGGAGGGCGGTCTCGAGGCGGCCGGCGGAGCGGGGCTGGTGGGCACCTCGCGGGCGATCGGGGACGTCTTCGACACGCTGGTCCGGGTCGCTCCCTCGAACAGCTCGGTGCTCATCCAGGGAGAGAGCGGCACGGGCAAGGAGCTGGTCGCCCAGGCGGTGCACCGCCTGTCACGGCGGGCGTTGGGCCCGCTGGTCGCGGTGAACTGCGCGGCCATCCCCGAGCAGTTGCTGGAGTCCGAGCTGTTCGGTCACGTGAAGGGCGCCTTCACCGGTGCGTCGCAGGCGCGCCAGGGCCGGTTCAAGCTTGCTCACGGTGGGACCATCTTCCTGGACGAGATCGGCGAGATGCCACTCGCGCTGCAGGGCAAGCTGCTTCGTGTGCTGCAGGAGCGCGCCATCGAGCCCGTGGGGGGGAGCAAGCCCGAATCCGTGGACTTCCGGCTGATCGCCGCAACCAACAAGGACCTCGAGGCGCAGGTGGGCAAGGGCGCCTTCCGGGGCGACTTGTTCTACCGCCTCAACGTCGTGCCGCTGGTGCTGCCGCCGCTGCGCGAGCGCAGCGGAGACGTGCCGCTGCTCGCGGCGCACTTCCTCGCCCGACACAATGCGGGGAAGGAGAAGCCGCTGCGCTTCTCCCAGGGGGCCATCGAATCGCTCGAGCGGCACGCCTGGCCGGGGAACGTGCGCGAGTTGGAGAACCTGATCGAGCGGCTCGCCGTCCTCAAGGGCGAAGGCGAGATCGAAATTGCCGATCTGCCGGGTCCGATCCGCAATGCGCGGGCGGGCACGAGGGCGACCGCCACCGTGGAAGGCGAGGTCGCCGCGGCGCTGCCACCGGAGGGAGTGGACCTCTACAAGGTGCTGGCGGACATCGAGGACCGGCTGATCCGCGAGGCGCTGGAGCGCTCCGGGGGGAACAAGAACCAGGCGGCGAAGATCCTGGGGCTGAACCGGACGACGCTGGTGGAGAAGCTGAAGAAGAAAGGGACGCTGAAGGGATCGGGGAGCTCGGAGAGCTGAAGGAGCGAGGTTCGACTGCGAGCTTCGAGGTTCGACTGCGAGCTTCGAGGTTCGACTGCGGGGTTCGAGGTTCGACTGGGAGTTTCGATTGATGGACCATCTACACCTCGCTGCCGCCGTCCGCTCGCTCGCGCTGGCGGTGTGGTTTGGAGGAGGGATCGCCACCGTTCTCGCTACCTCCGCCGTCTTCGCGAAAGCGCAGTCGCGCAAGGTGGCGGGGGACTTCGCAGGCGCGATCCTGGTGCGGACGAATCTCTTGCGGGGCATGGCCGCGCTGGTTTTCGGGCTTTCGGTGCTGATCGGGGCGGCGGGAATCGCGACCTGGCTGGGAGCTGGATGTCTGCTGCTGCAGGCCGCGGCCATCCCGGTCGACGCGGCGACGCGCAGGATCCGCCAGGCGCTCGGTGGGAACGTGGACGCGCTGGCTCCCGAGGACCCGCGTCGGCGCCGCTTCGGTGCGTTGCACGGGCTGGCCATGCTGCTGCTGCTCTTCCAGGTCCTGCTGAGCGCAGCGGCGCTGTCGCTTCAGTAGATGTTGGTCGTGCGGCGCGACCCCGTGTAATCGAGGAAGACGGTCTTCAGGTTGGTGAAGAAGTTGGAGCCCTCCTCGCCCATCTCCTTCTCGCCCACGCCGGTCGCCTTGATGCCGCCGAAGGGGAGCTGCGCCTCGCCTCCCACGGTCGGCTGGTTGACGTGCACCATGCCCACCTCCGCGCGCTCGACGAACCGCATCGCCGCGAAATAATCGGAGGTATAGATGCTCGCCGTCAGCCCGTACTCGACGTCGTTGGCAAGCCGGATGGCCTCCTCCACGTCGCGCGCCTTCTGCACCGCCAGCACCGGCCCGAAGACCTCCTCGCGGGCGAGCCGGCTGCCGGGTTTCACGTCGTCGAACACCGTGGGCGCGACGAAGAACCCGTGGTCGTGCTCCGGTCCCCGCAGGCGCTCGCCGCCGCAGAGAAGCCGCGCGCCGTCGGCGCGCGCCTGCGCGATCGCGTCGAGGTTGGTCTTGAGCTGCGAGTCGTCGACCGCGGGCCCCATCTGCACTCCGGCCTTGCGGCCGTCGCCCACCTCGAGCGACCGGGCGCCGGACACCAGCGCCTCGGTCAGCCTCGCGGCGACGCCGGGAGTGGCCACGACGCGGGAGGTGGCCGTGCAACGCTGGCCCGTCGATCCGAACGCGCCCTGCAGGATCCCGGCGGCGGCCAGCTCGACGTCGGCGTCATCCAGTACGAGCACCGGGTTCTTCCCTCCCATCTCGCAGGTCACCTTGATCCCGCGCCGGGCGGCGCGCTCGTAGAGCTTGAGCCCGACGGCGTTCGAACCGGTGAAGCTGACCGCCCGGATGCGCGGATCGTCGACGAGCGCGTTGCCGACGGCGCTGCCCGGGCCCGTCACCACGTTCAGCACCCCGGGCGGCAGTCCGGCCTCCACCAGCGCCTCGGCCAGCAGGTGCGTGCAGACCGGGGTGAGCGAGGCGGGCTTGAGCACCACCGTGCAGCCGGCGACCAGCGCCGGAGCCGTCTTCCACACCGGGATGGCGAAAGGGAAGTTCCAGGGTGTGATCAGCGTCACGGGGCCGACTGGCTGTCGGAGCGTCAGCATGAGGGACTGCCGCGTCTCGCTCGGCAGCGTCTTGCCGTGGGTCCGGAAACCCTCGCCCGAATAGAACTCGATCAGATTCAGGCCCTTCATCACCTCGCCGCGCGACTCGGCGAGCGTCTTCCCCTCCTCGCGGCACAGCGCCTCGGACAGGAGATCGACCTTCGCCTTGAGGATCTGGTGGGCGCGGCCGAGGATGCGCCCCCGCTCGGGGCCGGGGGTCTGCGCCCATCCGGGGAACGCCTGCGCCGCGGCGTCGACCGCCGCCCGCGCGTCTTCGGCGCCGCTCTTCGGCCACAGGCCGATCACCTCGCGCGTGTCGGCGGGGTTCAAGCAGGGCTCGTGCTGGCCGGTGCTTGGAGGGCGCCACTCGCCTCCGATCAGGTTCTTCCGCCGTTCGTCCGCCTCGGGGATCCGCATCGCGACCTCACCCAGCTTGAAGGTGCGCAGCCTACCTCCGCGCACGCGCTCAACCAACCGGAAATGCAGCGCACGTGAAGCTCCAGAAATTACTGGCCCGTGGCATTTCCGCCCGGTACGGTGCGTTGCGGAGGTGGAATGCGGGTGCTAGCGTCCGCGCGCCTTCCAGGAAGGGTCTGAACGCACGTGTTCAATGGGATCTACAAGTTCTTCTCCCGTGACCTGGCCATCGATCTCGGAACGGCGAACACGCTCATCTACATCCGCGGCCAGGGCATCGTTTCCAACGAGCCCTCCGTGGTCGCCGTGCAGCAGGACCACCGCGGCGGCAAGAAGGTGCTCGCGGTGGGCAAGGAAGCGAAGGAGATGCTCGGCCGCACGCCCGGGAACATCGTCGCCATCCGCCCGATGAAGGACGGCGTGATCGCGGACTTCGAGATCACCGCCGCGATGCTGCGCTACTTCATCCGCGCGGCACACAACCGCTCGACGCTGGTCAAGCCCCGCATCATCATCGGCATCCCCAGCGGCATCACCGAGGTGGAGCGGCGCGCGGTGCGCGAGGCGGCGGAGAGCGCCGGCGCGCGCGAGGTCTACCTCATCGAGCAGCCGATGGCGGCGGCGATCGGCGCGGGTCTCCCCATCACCGAGCCGTCCGGGAACATGATCGTCGACATCGGCGGCGGCACTTCGGACGTCGCGGTCATCTCGCTAGCCGGCATCGTCTTCGCGAAGAGCGTGCGCGTGGGCGGCGACAAGATGGACGAGGCGATCATCCAGCACATCAAGCGCAAGTACAACCTGCTCATCGGCGAGCGGACGGCCGAGCTGATCAAGATGGGCATCGGCAACGCCTACCCGACCGACGAAGTCCTCACGATGGACATCAAGGGACGCGACCTGGTCGCCGGCGTCCCGCGCACGCTCACCGTGTCGAGCGACGAGATCCGCGACGCGCTCGCCGAGCCGGTGAACGCCATCGTGGAGGCGGTGAAGGTGACGCTCGAGCGCACTCCGCCCGAGCTGGCCGGCGACATCGCCGACCGCGGCATCGTGCTCGCCGGCGGCGGCGCGCTGCTCAAGAACCTCGACGCCCTCCTGCGCGAGGAGACCGGCCTGCCCGTCTTCCTCGCCGAGGACCCGCTCAGCTCGGTCGTGATCGGCGCCGGGAAGGCCCTGGAGGAGCTCGACATCCTCCGCCAGGTGTGCTCGCCCGCGTAATTTCGTCGAGCTCGATATCCGTAGCCAGGTGTGCTCGCCCGCGTAGGTTTGCGGCGGGCGGCGCGCGGCTTAGACTGCAGTGGTGCTGCCGCAGCTCGCCAGGGAAAAGCTGGGGAAGCTCTACCTCGACGAGATCGGACGCGCGCGGCGGCGCGTGGACGAGCTGCGCTCGCGGTACCCGAGCGCGCAGCCGCAGGAAGTCGCTCAGCGGCTCATCGACGCCAAGAAGATGTGGGCCTCCACCGGCGGCGCGGTGAGCGGGCTCTTCGGGCTGGTATCGGTCCCGGCCGATCTCGCCTTCGTCACCGCGCTGCAGCTCTCCCTGATCATCGAGATCGCGCTGGTGTTCAAGGCGAACCTCAAGTCCGATCGCGCGCGCACCGAGGTGTTCGAGGTGCTGGGCTACTCGAACGGCGCGGACACCGTGAACCTGGCGAGCCGCGCCGGTCCGAAGCTGTTCGCCCGCGTCGCCGAGATGATGCTCACCAAGCGCGGCCTCGCCTCGCTGGGGCGCGTGCTCCCGGTGGTCGCCGCTCCCGTCAGCGCCTGGCTGAACAACAAGGACATCCAGCGCGCCGGCGAAGCCGCCGTCCGCTACTACGGCACCTTGCGCCAACTCCCCCGCCGCCCCCAGCCCGCCTGACCGAAACTGCGGTTCACGCAGAGCGCGCAGAGATCGCAGAGGTTGTGGATGTGGCGGCTCGGGCGCGCAAGCTCGATCGGAGTACACCCAAGAAGTAACTCTGCGTCCTCAGCGGGCTCTGCGTGAAACCATTTTTCAGAGGTTCTTGGCGAGGAAGGTGCGGGTCTTCTGCCAGGCGTCGGCGGCGGCGGGGCCGTTGTACTTGCCGCCGGACGGGTTGGCGAAGGCGTGGTCCGCGTCGTACGCGTGGAACTCGTGCTTCACCCCGGCCTGGGTCAGGGCGTCGTCGAACGCCTTCACCTTGTCCGGCGTGATCCAGCCGTCCTGGTTGGCCCAGATGCCGAGCACCGGACCGCGCAGCGTCTTGAGCCGGCTCACGTCCGTGATCGGCATCCCGTAGTACATGACCGTCGCGTCCACGTCCTTCGGGTCGTTCAGCGACGCCTTCAGCGACTCGCCGCCTCCCATGCACCAACCCAGCGTGGCGACCTTCGCGCCGCCCGCGTTCGCCTTGAGCCACTCGAGCCCCGCCTCCTCGACGGCGTCGCCCCATTTCTCGTCCTTCTGCCCCATCAGCGCGCCGGCCTCCTTCGCGTCGGCGGTCACTTTCCCCTTGTAGAGGTCGACGGCGAGCGCGAGGTATCCCTCGCCGGCGAGCCGGTCGGCCATCGACTTGACCCAGTCGTTCAGCCCCCACCACTCGTGGAGCAGCAGGATTGCTCCTCTCGGCTTCGCCCTGGGCTTCGCCACGTACGCCTTGGCCTCGCCCCCGTCGGCCTTCAGCGAGACCTTCTGTCCCTTGGGCCGGGGCGCCTGCGGGTCGAGCGCATGCTTCTGGTTGACGGGCACCTTGGCGTCCTTGTCGGACCCGGAGCCGTGGACGTGCTCCTGCGCGAACGCCGGCAGGGCGAGGGCGAGAACGAGCAGCGGAATGCGCATGGGAGACCTCGATTTCAGGCGTACAGCGTGGGATCGGGCACGCCCGCTTCCGCGAAGCCCTGTCGCCTGAGCCGGCACGAATCGCAGCGGCCGCAGGCGCGCCCCTCGAGGTCGGGGTCATAGCACGAATGGGTGAGCCCATACGGAACCCCCAGCCGGGTCCCGAGTCGGATGATCTCGGCCTTGGAGAGTTGCAGGAGGGGCGCGTGCACCGTGTACCGCGCACGGCCTTCAACCGCCGCCGCGGTGGCGACGTTGGCGAGCGCCTCGAAGGCCCGCACGAACGCCGGCCGGCAGTCGGGGTAGCCGGAGTAGTCGATCGCGTTCACGCCGATGTACAGGTCTTGTGCGCCGAGCACTTCCGCGTGCCCCAGCGCGAGCGCGAGCAGCACCGTGTTGCGCGCCGGGACGTAGGTGACCGGGATTCCCTGCCCCGGAGGAGCGTCCTTCGGTACCGGGAGCTCGCCCGTCAGGGCCGAGCCGCCGATGGCGCGCAGGTCCAGCTCGACCACCTTGAGCGGAACGCCTGCAGCCGCCGCGACGCGTTCCGCCGCGCGCAGCTCGTGCGCGTGCCGCTGGCCGTAGCGCACCGCCAGGGCGTGCGGCGCGAAGCCCTCCTCGCGCGCGATGGCCAGGCAGGTGGAGGAGTCGAGGCCGCCCGAGAAGAGGACGACCGCGGGACGCGTCATCGATTCAGCGTCCCCGTCAGCGTGTAGTGCTCGGCGCACGGGATGGAACAGAGGCAGGCGCCGGCGTCGGCGGTGGTCAGCGTCTGCAGCACCATGCCGTCCATCCCGGTTGGCTGCGGGACCAGGCCGCCATCGGAACCCAGCGTGAACCCGGTGGTGCCTCCGCCCACCAGCGTGCCGCTGATGGTCTCGTTCACGTCCGCCGTGCACCCGCATAGCGTCTGCGCCCCGATCAGCGGCGGCGAGACGAAGGTGAAGCCGCCGTCGGCCTCGAGCGGGCTCTGCCGGATGACGTCGCTGTTCGCCACCACCAGGTAGACGGTGGCGCCCGCGTCCGCGTTGCCCGCGCAAAGCGTCGATTGCACCCTCTGCAAGGGAGGGACGATCGATCCGTCCGCGGGGGGCGGCCCGCCGTCGGGGTTGCGGGTCACGACGCACTCGTCGGCCGTGTGCTGCAGGGTCAGGGACAGCTCGAAGTTGCCCGAGGGCAGGCTGGTGGGAGGGCAGCGCTGCCCGAGCGAGTCGGGGCAGCCGGCGGAAGCGACCGCGAGTGCGAGCACGACGGCTTCGGGAATTCTGCGCATGGTCAGTTGGGCAGAGTATCCTGGCTGGGCTGCGTCTGCGCCAGCGTGTCTGCGACGTACTGCGCCACGCGGCGCAGGCGCTCCCCGGCGGAGGCGGTCTCCAGCAGCTGCTGCCGGTCGTGGGGCGATTCGATGACCATGGCGCCGACGGCGTCCGCCAGCTCCCCGGGCAGCGACTTGTTCGCGGCCATTTGCGCCAGGGCGGTGGCCGGCGCGCCGGGACGGCGGGCGCACAGCGCGAGCACCAGCTGCCGCAGCTGCTCCGCGGAACGTGCCAGGTCAGCCGCGTCCGCCTCCGGTTCGGCCAGCCGCTCCGCGCGCACCAGCCGGTAGGGTTCCTGGGCGGGCAGCTCCTCGACGATGCGCGCGCGCAGGACGCCGCGCAGCACGATGTTCGAGCGCCCGTCGGGGAGCGGATCGACGCGGGCCAGGATCCCGGCGCCGATCACCGGCAACACTCCGGGCGGGTGCCGCCGCTCGCGCAGCGCTTCGGCCGGGATGTTGGCCAGCGCCAGGACGCCAGCCCCGGCCTGGCAATCGCGGAGCATCGTGCGGTAGCGCGGCTCGAAGACGTGCAGCGGGATCAGCCCGAACGGCAAGAGCACCGCGCCCGGGAGCGGGAAGATGGGCAGCCGGTGCAGCTGGCCTTCGACTCGCTGCGCGTCGTCCATCGTCGGCTCGCCGCTCGCGGGATCAGGCGGCCTGCGCCTGGCGCGCCCGCTGTTCCTTCACCCCTGCCTGGATGCGCATGCCGTAGAACGACCGCCAGACGAACACCAGCGCCGCGGCGAAGAACACTGCGGCGAGCGTCCAGCGGGTCGAGTTCTGTAACTCGGTCGCCAGCTCCACGGCGAGCAGCCCGAAGAGGGTGGTGAACTTGATGATCGGGTTCATCGCCACGCTGGAGGTGTCCTTGAAAGGGTCGCCGACGGTATCGCCGACCACGCTGGCGGCGTGCAGCGGCGTGCCCTTCGCCTTCAGCTCGACCTCCACCACCTTCTTGGCGTTGTCCCAGGCGCCGCCCGCGTCGGCCATGAAGATGGCCTGGTACAGGCCGAAGATGGCGATGGAGATGAGGTAGCCGATGAAGAAGTACGACTCGAGGCAGGCGAAGGCGAGGGTGATGAAGAAGACGGTGAGGAAGATGTTCCACATCCCGCGCTGCGCGTATTGCGTGCAGATCTCCACCACCTTCTTCGAGTCGGCGATGGACGCTTTCTCCGCGCTGTCCAGCTTGATGTTCGCCTTGATGAACTCGACCGCCCGGTAGGCGCCGGTGGAGACCGCCTGGATGGAGGCGCCGGTGAACCAGTAGATGACGGCGCCGCCGGTGATGAGCCCCAGGAGGAAGGGCGCGTGCAGGATGGTGAGGAACTGCATGTTCGCCTTCAGCCCGTCGGTGAGCACCATGATGATGCTGAAGATCATGGTGGTCGCGCCGACCACGGCGGTCCCGATCAAGACCGGCTTGGCGGTGGCCTTGAAGGTGTTGCCCGCGCCGTCGTTCTCCTCCAGGTAGTGCTTGGCGCGCTCGAAGTCGACGTCGAATCCGAAGTCCTTCTTCAGCTCCTGCTTGATGCCGGGCTGCGTCTCGATCACCGACAGCTCGAAGACGCTCTGCGCGTTGTCGGTCACCGGGCCGTAAGAGTCGACGGCGATGGTCACCGGGCCCATGCCGAGGAAACCGAACGCGATGAGGCCGAAGGCGAACACCGCCGGGGCGAGCATCAAGCCGGGCGGGAGCTGGAGTGACACCGCGAACCCGATGCCCATCAGCGCCGCGATGGCGATTCCCATCCAGAACGCGCTGAAATTGCCCGCCGTGAGCCCGGCGAGGACGTTCAGCGAGGCGCCGCCCTCGCGCGAGGCGGTCACCACCTCGCGCACGTGGGCCGACTCGGTGGAGGTGAACACCTTGACCAGCTCGGGAATGACTGCGCCCGCCAGCGTGCCGCAGGTGATGATCAGGGACAGCTTCCACCACAGGGACGAGTCGCCGCCCAGATTGGGGATGAGCACGTAGCTGGCGACGAAGGTGACGGCGATGGAGACGAAGCTCGTCAGCCAGACCAGCGAGGTGAGCGGCGCCTCGAAGTTCATCCGGTCCGCCTCGCGGTAGCGGGCGCGCGCGATGGCTTCGTTGACCAGGTAGGAGGCGACCGAGGTGACGATCATCAGGATGCGCATCGCGAAGATCCACACCAGCAGCTGCACCTGCACCGTCGAATCGCTCACGGCCAGCAGGATGAAGCTGATCAGCGCGACGCCGGTGACGCCGTAGGTCTCGAAACCGTCCGCGGTGGGGCCGACCGAGTCGCCCGCGTTGTCGCCGGTGCAGTCCGCGATGACGCCCGGATTGCGCGCGTCGTCCTCCTTGATGTTGAAGACGATCTTCATCAGATCGCTGCCGATGTCGGCGATCTTGGTGAAGATGCCGCCCGCGATGCGCAGCGCCGAGGCGCCCAGCGACTCGCCGATGGCGAATCCGATGAAGCAGGGGCCGGCGTAGTCGCGGGGGACGAAGAGGAGGATGCAGAGCATCATCACCAGCTCGGTGGAGATGAGCATGGTGCCGATGCTCATGCCTGCCTTGAGCGGGATGGCATAGGTCGGGAACGGCTTGCCGCGCAGCGCGGCGAAGGCGGTGCGGGAGTTGGCGAAGGTATTGACCCGGATCCCGAACCACGCCACCCCGTAGCTGCCGCCGATGCCGAGCAGGCTGAAGATCAGGATGGCGATCACCTTGATGGCATCGAAATGCCGCAGCCACCCGAAGTAGACCACCATGATCGCGCCGATGAAGGCCTCGAGGATGAGGATGAACTTGCCCTGCGTGATCAGATACGTCTTGCAGGTCTCGTAGATCAGCTCGCTCACCTCGAGCATGGAGCGGTGCACCGGGAGGCTCTTGAGCTGCCGGTACACGACCAGGCCGAAGACGCCGCCCAGAGCGCACACCAGGAGGCCCAGGAGGAGGAGCGAGCGGCCGCTCATCCCCAGGAACTGCACGCCGCCGAGGTCGGGAAGCACCAGGCGCGCTTCGTCCGCCCGCGCGGCGGCGGGCAGGAGCAGGGCGAGGGCGGCGGCGCCGAGGGCCGAAAGGGCGCGCGAAATCGACGTCTTGAAGGTCTGCATGAAGCCTGGTCTCCGCTGAACCCCGGGGCCAAAAGGGGCGGCGCAAGATAGGCGGATCAGGCGATCGTGTAAAGAGGGTCCGCTACTTCAACGCGACCTTGCGCGGGCCCTCGCCTTCCTTGGCCAGCGCGGCGAAGTTGATGTTGCCGAACCCGCTCTGGTTGCAGGCGAACATGATCCGCTTGATCACCTTGAAGGGGATCTTGCGGTCGGCCTGTACGTTCACGAGCCCGCGGAAGGGGTGCTCGGGGTCCCGGGCATGGATGGTCTCGTAGCGCCGGCGCTCGTCGCGCAGCGCGTCCTCCAGCTCGGGCACGTTGAGCACGTCGCCCTTGACCAGGTCGTCGGTCGAGGTCACCTGGCGCCCGTCGAAGGTCACCGCGTCCCCGGAGACCGAGATGACCGGCGCCCGCTCGAGCTGCGCGCCGTGGTAGGCGTCGGGCAGCTTGATGTCCTTGCTCATGTAGAGCACCTCTCCGTTGGCGGAGAAGTTCATGAGCAGGAAGATGACGATGATGGTGAACATGTCGACCAGCGAGGTGAGCATCAGCCCCGCGTAGCCGCTCTTCTTCCCGCGCGCGAACTTCTTGCTGAAGACGCGGCTCTGCTCGATGCGCGGGCCTGGGCGCTTGCCGGGTTCGACGATCGCCATCGCTAGTTCAGCGGCGCAACGGTCACGTTGCGCAGCTGCTCCCCCAGGCAGATGTCCACGGTGCTGACCAGGTCGTCGTAGGCGACCGCGTCCTCCGGCTGGACGGTGATCGCGCTCTGATCCGGCAGGCTCGCCTTCAGGGTCTTGAGCTTCTCGGCCAGCGACCGCCGGTCGAAGGCGGCTCCTCCTCCGGTCGAGGTCACCTTCGGGATCTCCACCGCCGCGCCGGGCATGGTCAGCTGGTATCCCTTCTCGGTGAGGAGCAATTTCAGATCCACGGTCTGCTCCTGCTTCTGCTGCGGCTCGGGCGGACCGCCGCTGGACGCGACCTGCAGCCCGGCGATCTGGGTCCACACCGCCGTGATCAGGAGGAAGCTGATGCAGCAGGAGAGAAGGTCTATGAACGGCACGAGGTTGATCTCGGCGTCCAGCGCCTTCTTGCCGCTCTTGGTATGGGGTTGAGCTGCCGCGCCCGCCATCGTCGTCGCCCTTCTTCCCGGAGTCGGCCGTTACTGCTGCGGCAGGTCCTGCGAGACGCGCATCTTGTCCTTGTTCGCGACGATCAGGTTCAAGACGCCCACCGACGTCTCGTTGATGTCGTCGATCATGTGCTGGGTGCGGCCCTGCAAGAGCGAGAACGCCACCAGCGAGGGGATCGCCACGATCAGGCCGAACGCGGTGCAGTTCATCGCCTCGGCGATGCCGTCGGAGAGGACCCGCGCCTTCTCGCTCGCGTCCACCCCCGCCACGGCGGCGAAGCACTGGATGAGGCCGACGATGGTGCCCAGCAGGCCGACCAGGGTGGCCACGTTGCCGATCATCGCCAGGTAGCCAGTGCGCTTCTCGATGCGCGGCATCTCGCGCAAGGAGGCCTCGTCCATCGCCGCCTGCACCTCGTCCTCGCCCTTGGGGACGTTGATCAGGCCCGCCTTTACGATGTTGGTGAGGGGAGTCTGTTTCTGGCCGGCGGTGTAGCTGATCGCCTTGTCCAGGTCGCCGTTGAAGATGTGCGCCTTGAGCCCGCGCAGGAACTGCTCCTTGTCCACGCTGGCCGAGAAGAACAGCACCTGGACGCGGTCGATGATGACCGCGATGGCGAAGACCAGGCAGATGGCGATGGGGTACATGCCCGGCCCGCCGCCCTTCCAGTGCTGCGCCAGGGTCTCGAAGAACTGGTTCATCGTGTCCTCTGCTCCGCAAAGAGTTCGAAATCCACCGTGCCGCGGGATGGGCTCGCCTGACGCCCTCCCCCTGTCGATCGCCCGAGGCCACCCTCGGCTCGCGCGCAGAATCTTGGGTGCGCATGCCCGGGATGCAATCGTTCGCCCGCTGCCGCCCCGCGGTAGCGCCCGGCGGGGCGCCGTAGTTTCCGAAATTCGACTCCTCGCGGGCGCTTTCGCGTCGTCCGCCGATCGGCTAGCGTCGCGCTTGCGCATGGCCAGCGGACCCGACTTTCCCAAGGTGCGGCACATCGCGCTGTCCACTGCGGAACCAGGTGCGGGCGCCGACGCGCTCATCGTGCCGTTCGAGGCGGCGCAGCCCGAGCCTGCCGAACCCGCGCAAGGAGCGCCTGAAGGGGCCCTGCCCGCCGCAGCGAGGGATCCCGCGCTGCGCGCCGGGGCGCAGGTCGCCGCGCCCGCGGCCACGGGCGTCCCCCCGCCTCCTCCGGCCCCGTCGCCGCGCGTGGCGCGCGTGGTGGTCGTCGACGTGGCGCGGGCGCGAGACGACGGCGAGGCTTGCCGGACCGCCGCCGGAGCAACGGTGGTCGCGGAGGGGCGGCCGGTCCGGTGCCCCAACTCCGCCGCCGGCCTCGAGCATGCGGGCGGCGTAGCGGCCTGGGCCACGCACCTGGGGGAGGCGGTGCTGCTCGACGGACTCGATCGCTGGTACCGCTCCGGCCCGGCCGGCGCGGGCTTCTGCCGCTCGTGCGAGCTGGCCCTGGTCGAGGCGCTCCGGGAAGGCTACGGCGACCACTTCGAGCCCTTCGACCCTCTCGGGGCCCTGCGCGAGCAGCCCGATTCGCGCGCGGCGCCCTTCGCGGGAGCGCGGGAGGCGTTGCGGCTCGCCTCGACGGTGGAAGCGGCCAAGCGCGCGGCGCTCCGCGCACGCGACGAGGCGCGCCGCGGCCGCGGGGTGGAGATCGCCGTCCTGGGCCGGGTCGGCACCTTGACCGGCGCGGCGCTCGCCATCTGCCGTCACCTCGACGGGCTCGTCTTCGACCTGCCCTCGCTCGACCCGGAGGAGGCCGTGTTGCCGCTCCTCGCGGCCCGGGCCGCGCTCGGGCTGCGGCCGGCGGTGGCAGTGCTGCCCGCGGGGGCGACCCCCGAGCAGGTGCAGCTCTTCGCGGCGCTGGCGCTCGCCTGCGATGCGGACCTGACCTTGCCCCCCGGCGAGTCGCCCGCGGCGGAGGCGGCCCTCGCGGAGCACCGCAAGTTCCAGGAGGTGGTGCGCGAGCGGTTCCGCCCGTCCGAGCCCCTGCTCGATCTGGAGGTGCTCGTCTCGCCCTTCGCCGAACACTGGGGCGGCGCGCACCTGCGCGCCGCGAGCGTCTGCACCGCGGCGCTCGGCCGGGCGCATCTGCTGCTCGGCGCGAGGCTCGATCTGTCGGAGCCCCGGACCCAGGTGCTGCTGCTCGCCGGCTGCGCCGCGCTCCCGGCCGAGGACGCGGCGCGCGCCCGCCGTCACGTCGAGTCCGGAGGAGACGCCCTCGTCGTCGGCAAGTGCGCCACTTGCGACGAGGAGGGCCGCCCGGGCCCGCCCGTGTTTCCCGAGGCGAAGTCCGGGATCCAGCGGATCGGCGAAGGCCGGGTGTACTCCATCGGAATCGAATCGGACGCGCCGCCCGAGACGCAAGTGGTCCGCGCGGCGCGCGAGCTGTTGGGCCGCGGCCGGTCGCACCTGAGCCTCTCCGGTCGGGCGCGCCTGTTCGCTCGCGCGTACCTCGATCCGGAGCGGAAGCTGGACGTGCACCTGGTGAACCTCGACGCCCCCCGGCCAGCGCAGGGCGTCCTGCTCCACATCGCCGGCCAGGCGGCCGGCGCCGGCCGCACCGGTTATTGGTTCGCCCCGGAGCGCGACGTGGGCAAGGATGGAGAGCGCATTTCGCTCAACCCTTCCGGCTTCTCGGTCAGCACCGTCCTGCCCGGCATCTCGGCCGGCGCCCTCCTCGCCGTGCCCCGCTAGAAACCAGATGCGGGGAAATCACCCCCCGCCGCGTCTCAGCGTCTCCGCGTGGATCTTTTCGTCCTGGATGAATCCTTGATGACGATCTGGCCCGGAGGGGGTGGGGGTTCGGAGGAGCGTTCCAGATCGACGATGCGGCGGTTGCCGATGTACTCCATGGTCTCGTAGCGGGCGATCTTGCCGATCTTGCGGACGATCAGGGCCATCCGCTCGGCCTCGTGGAGGATCTGCTCCAGCTCCTCGCGGCCGGGCCCGTCCCCCTTGGCGCGGCGGAAGAGCAGCTCGGAGAATCCCAGGATGCTGGTCAGCGGTTGGTTCAGCTCGTGCGCGGCGGCGCCGGCCAGCTCGGAGGCCACCTTCGCCTTCTCCGCCAGCGCAAGCTTGGCCTGCGCCTCCTGCAGCTCCGCCTCGACGCGCAGGCGGTGCCGCTGATCGATGAAGACGCCCACCGTCGCGGTCTCCCGCCCGCTCTCGGTCAAGAGGGCGGCCGAAAGATGGACCGGGATCACCTCGCCGCTCCTGGCCACCACCTCCGCCTGAAGGAGCCGGATCTGCGCCTCGCCCGGGTTGGCCCCGCGCAGCCGATCCATGATCTCCCGCGCTTGTCCGGGCGGGTAGACGTCGGCCACGGACATCTTCCCCACCACCTCGGCGGCGGAGAAGCCGGTGACGCGCTCGGCTCCCTTGTTCCAGAGGAGGATACGGCCGCGCAGGTCGGCCGCGACGATCCCGTCGACCGTCGCGTCGATCAGGCGCTCGAGGAAGTCCTTCGTCTTGCGCAGCTCGGCCTCGATCTCGCGCGGCTCGGTGACGTCGCGGAAGCTCAGGATCGCGCGCCCGTGCTGGGAGCGGAGCGGTCCCGCCGACGCGTTCAGGACCAGCCGGCGCCCGTCGCGGGTCTGGATCTCGAGGTCCGCCGAGAGCACGCGGCCGCCGCGCTGCAGCTCCCGCCAGACCAGGGCGGCGCTCATCGCGCTCTGCGGCGCGACCAGCTCGGTCCAGGGGAGGCCGCGCGCCTGCTCCATGGTGACGCCCAGCGTGGCGCATCCGGCAGGGTTGAGGCTCAGCACCCGCCCTTCCTCGTCGAGCACCGCCATCCCGTCGGAGACGTGGCTGAAGAACTCCTCGTAGCGGCGGAGCTGGTGCACCTCGCGTTCGGCGGCCACGCGCGCGGCCACCTCTTGCGACCGCTCGGTCTGCACGCGCCCCACCAGCTGCGCGTTGCGCAACGCGACCGCGGTGGCGTTGGCCACGATGGAGAGGAAACCGATCTCGCGCGGGGCGAAGGCGGAGCGGGCCATCGCGCGCAGGAAGAGCACGCCGACCACGTCGCCCTCGGAAGCCATGGGGACGACGGCCACCGCCGAGATGCCCTGCTTGTCCACCGCCTCGCGCACCGGATCGAGCAGGGGGTGGCGGCGCGCGTCGTCGATCACCAGCGGCTTGCGCGTCTGCAGCACCTCGCGGATCTCGGGATAGGCGGACAGGTCGATGCGCAGCTCGCGCACCATCGCATCGTCGCTCGCCGCCACCACCCAGCCGGTGCCGCGCTGCGGATCGACCAGCACCATCGAGCAGCGCTCGACGGTGAGCCTGCCGGCCAGCTTCTCCACCACCTCGAAGAGCAGCCGGTCGGTGTCGCCGCTGGCGGCGAAGGTTCGGGTGACGTCGAGCAACGCGGCCAGGTCCTGCGTCTGCCGCAGCATCTCGTCGCGGTCCCGGCGCGCGCGGGAGAGGGCCCGCAGGAGCGGGGGAAGGTCGGCCGCGGCATAGGGAGCGCGGACGAACCCGTCCAGCCCGTCCGCCAGAGGCGCCTCGCTGTCTCTCGGCAGCACGCCGACGAGCGGTCCGTAGCACTGTCGCGCGAGCGCGACCAGCTCCTCGCGGTCGGGCGCGGCGAGGTCGATGATGGCCGCCACCATCCCGGAAGCACCGGGGTCGCCTTCCAGCAAGAGGCCCGATGCACGGAGCGCGTCGCGGAGCGGTCCGTTGCCCTCGGTGAGGCCCAAGAGGGCGACTGTGAGCGGCTTTTGCAACTGAAGGCCCTTCGGCTCCCCCACGGCCGAGCATAGCCCAGGCCGCCAGGGTGCAGAAAAGCCTGGCGGAAACCCTCCGGTTGAGCGAGTGGCCGAGGGAGCGCCCGGGCGCTCGCGGTCGTTTCTGGATTTCCAAGTAAAATTGAATGATTAGCCCGCGGATCGCCAGGCAGCGATCGCCGCCGCCAGAACTTCCTTCACGGCCACGCCGTGCTCCTTGGCGCGCAAGCGACAGTCCTCGAACTCCGGTGCCGCGTTGAGCACGGCGCCTCCGCGGCGGCCGACCTTGACCCGCACGGGCCCGTACCGCGTGGCGACCTCGACCACTTCGCGATCGAGGACGCTGCGCTCCACCCGGTGCGCGCGCACGCCCAGCGTGCTCGTCTCGCGGAACAGCGCCTCCTCGACCGCGGCCCGCGCGGCTTCGGGCACCACCGCGCCGAGCAGATGCCCCGGCCTGCCCTTCTTCATCGTCACCGGAGCGATCCAGGCGTCGGCCGCGCCCGCCGCCAGCACCGCCTCGAGAGCGGTCGCCACCAACTGGGGCGAGAGATCGTCCAGGTTCGCCTCCAGCACCCACCCGGCGCCGCCTCCCGGCTGACCTCGGACCGCCACGCCGAGCACCGCGCGGAGCAGGTTGGGCGCATCCTCCCACCGCCGCGTCCCTGCGCCGTACCCGACCGCCTGCACGGAGAGCTCCGGCAGGGATTCGGCCGATTCGGTCCAGGCGGCGACCAGCGCCGCGCCGGTGGGGGTGGTGCGCTCGCCCGGCCCGCTCGGGCGCAAGGCCCGCCCGCGCATCACCTCGAGCACGGCGGGCCCGGGGATGGGGATCGGCCCGTGCGCGGCGCGCGCCGTCCCTCCGCCCGAGGGCGGCGGCAGGCAGACGATGCGCGCGGGAGCGAGCGCGCTGACGAGCAGGGCGCTGCCCACCACGTCGACGATCGCGTCCACCGCGCCGACCTCGTGGAACTCGACCTCCTCGGCGGTGACGCCGTGAACGCGCCCTTCCGCTTCGGCCAGGCGCGTGAAGGCGAGCAGCGCCAGCTCTCGCGCGCGCTCCGGCAGCCTGGCGCGGCCGAGCAGATCGCGGATGGCGCGCCAGGGACGGTGGTGCGGCTCGCGATCGCGCACCTCCGGCGGGACGCGCACATCGACTCGCAGGGCGCGGATGCCGCTCACCTCCACCGGCTCGGCCACCACCCGCGTGCCGCGCAGGTCGAAGGCGCCCGAGGCTTCGGCGAGGGCCAGAAGGCCGTCGTCGAGCGCCGCGCGCGGAGCGCCGAGGTGCAGCAGCGCCGCGAGCATCATGTCGCCGGCGATGCCGCCGACCGGCTCCAGCGCGAGCACCGTCACCTGGCGCGGCCCCCCGCGGCCGCGCGAGCGATCAGCGCCGCCTGGAACCCGGCGCCGAATCCGTTGTCGATGTTCACCACCGAGACGTTGGCCGCGCACGAGTTGAGCATCGCGAACAGCGCCGCCAGGCCCCCCAGCGAGGCGCCGTAACCCACGCTGGTCGGGACCGCGATGACCGGCCTCGGTACCAGCCCGCCCACCACGGACGGCAGGGCGCCTTCCATTCCCGCGCAGACCACCAGCGCGTCGGCTTCGCGCAGGTCCGGCGCGCGGCGCAGCAGCCGGTGGAGGCCCGAGACGCCCGCGTCGTACAGCCGTTCGACGGCCGCTCCCACGAACCCGGCCGTGACCGCGGCCTCCTCGGCGACCGGGATGTCGGTGGTACCTGCGCAGACGATCGCCACCAACCCTCGCGGCTCCTGGACGGCCCCCGGCGCGCGAGCGTGGAACGTCCTCGAGACGGCGTCGTACTTGCCCTCCGGCGCGGCGGCCACCGCGGCGGGCGCCGCGTCCGGCGCCAGCCGGGTCACCAGCACCGCCTGCCCGAGCTCGCGCAGGCGCGCGACCAGCTGCCCGATCTGCTCGGGCGACTTGCGCTCCCCGAAAATCACCTCGGGTACGCCCTGCCGCACCGCCCGCTCTCCGTCGAGCTGCGCGAACTCCGCGATCCGCTGCACGGGCAGCTCGGCCAGCCTCCGCGCCGCCTCCGCCACCGGAAGCTCGCCCTTCCTCACCCTCTCTAGGAACTCCTGGAGCCCGTCGAGATCCATCCACCCGATCTACACCGGATCCGAAAAGCGTTTCACGCAGAGCGCGCCGAGGGCGCAGAGATTGGGGAACAAAACACCCTCTGCGGCCTCGGCGGGCTCTGCGTGAAACCGTTTTCTCAGGCGGCGCCGAGGAGCTTCAGGAGGCGGGAGAGGGATTCTTCCTCGGGGGCGGCGACGATGCGGCCGGCGGAGCGGACGCCCGGCAGGCGGAGATCGGTGACGAGGAGCAGGGCGGAGTCGAGATCGCCGAAGCAGGCGTTCAGGGCGCGCTCGAGCGGGCCCACCTCGACGTGCGGGATCGACGGCACCAGCGTGACGCCGACCGCCGCGCCCACGCCGCCGACGTAGCTGGAGACGACGATGTTCGCCGCCTCCGCCAGCGCGCTGGTGTACATGGGCACTCGGGAGCCGAGCGGCTCGAGCACGGGCTGGCCGAGGAGCAGCCCGCCCATCAGCGTCGCGCCTTGCTCGGTGAAATGGATCAGCCAGCGCAGCCGCGCGCCCCCGTCGACGGTGAAGTGCACCGCGAACGACGGGCCGTCGGGCTGCAGCACGCGCGCGACCCCGCCGCGCGGCGCGACCTGCGCCTTGGGCAAGTCCGCGTCGACCGAAGTGCCGAGGAGCCGGCCCAGCGAGCGCGCCGCATCCGTCGAGGCGACCCCGGCTAGCTGGCGCAGCGCCTCCACCTGGGAGGAGGAGAGCATCAGGGGCGAGAGGAGGCCGCGCTCGCTCACGCCGCCCCCTTGGCCGCCGGAGCGGGCTTCACGGGATCGTGGATCCCGCACAGCTCGGCCAGGCCCCGCGGGTCGAGCACCAGGAGGGGCCGCCCATTGCCGAGCACGGTGATGCCGGCGAGCCCGCGGACGCGGTCGAGCGGCGGGAAGAGCGGCTTGAGCACCGACTCCTCCTGGCCGACCAGCCGGTCGACCGAGACCGCGAAGCGGAGGCCGTCCACCTCCATCACCACGAACGGGCGCGGGCCCGGCGGCGCCAGCGACGGGAGCCCGAAGAGCTTGGCGAGGCCATAGGCGCGGACCAGCTCGCCCATCACCACCAGCGAGCGCGCCTCGAAGCCCTCGCCGCCGCGCGCCGACAAGTCGTATTCGGTGGTGAGCAGCACGCGGTGCAGCGGCACGCCGTACAGCTCGCCGCCCACCTGCACCAGCAGCAGGTTCGCCATGCTCACCGAGAGCGGCAGCTCGAGCACGAAGGTGGTGCCTTTCCCGGGCACGCTGCGGATCGACACCTTGCCGCCGAGCGACTCCAGCTTGCGCTGCACGGCGTCCAGACCGACGCCGCGCCCCGACACTTCGGTCGCGTCCTCGCGGGTGGAGATGCCGGGCAGGAAAGCCAGCTCGTAGGCTGCGTCGTCCGAGAGGGCGTCCGCCGCCTCCTGCGTCATCGCGGCGCTCTTCACCGCCTTGCGCCGCAGCGCCTGCGCGTCCATCCCGCGCCCGTCGTCCTGCACCTCGACGATCACCTTGTCGCGCTCGCGCCGAGCGGACAGCGTGAGCTTGCCGCGATCCGGCTTGCCGGCCTTCTGCCGCGTCTGCGGATCTTCCAGGCCGTGGTCGGCGGCATTGCGCACCAGGTGAGAGAGCGGATCGCCCAGCGCCTCGATCACCGTCCGGTCGAGCTCGACGCGTCCAGTCCGTTCCGGCTCTGCTTTCGCCTCGAGGAGCCCGTAGTCGCGCCTGCGGATGCGGACGCCGACGGAGCAGACGATCGCATCACGCCCGCCGAAGGCTCGTGGCGCATCCGCTATCTCCTCCAGGCGCATCGCGATCCCAGTCTCCTGCTGCCCGTTTCCGAGGCGTGGTCGCAACGGAGGCAGGCGGCAAAGTTTTTCCGTCAGTCGAGCGGATTCAACCTCCACGAGTATCTGTTGCAGTCGCTGGGCGAAGCGGCCCGGTTGTGTCCACTGGTGCAGGAAAGTCTGCGCGGGGCGATGCCGGAGAGCGCTCAAATCGACACCGCGGATGCGGTCCGGTTCGTAACCGAGCACGCCAACCTTCTCGACCAGGCCGGTTTCGGCGTGATGCTCCCGACGGGATGGAGCAGCAGGGGCTCGCGCCTGCGTCTGAATGTGCATGCCAAGGTCAAGTCGCCGGCGATGACGGGCGGGGGCGGACTCTCGCTGCACGAGATTGTTGAGGTCGATTTCGAGGCCGCGCTCGGCGACCAGTCAGTTACGCTCAATGAGTTGCGCGCACTCGCGAGACTCAAGGCGCCATTGGTCAAGGCGCGCGGCCAATGGGTATTTCTCGACGCTCAGGAGATTGCACGCGCCACCGCTCTGCTCGAAAGCGGGACGCGCAAGATGACCGCACAGGATGCGGTGCGGATGGCGCTGGACCCGACCACCGTCGACGGCGTCGAGGTCGGCGGCGTCAATGCTGACGGATGGTTGAGCGGGCTGCTCGA
>Ga0137409_10000133_pt1 | contig 70615 bp, 69 predicted proteins | sample CZODoug1_16funga_FD_122059 | JGI IMG/M metagenome (GOLD analysis project Ga0137409, IMG submission 122059) | Vadose zone soil fungal communities from Angelo Coast Range Reserve, California, USA - CZODoug1_16fungal (Hybrid Assembly) | ecosystem: Environmental > Terrestrial > Soil > Vadose zone... | reverse complement strand
CGGCGCACAGTGCCGTGATGGTCGGCGCCCTGCACGTTGATGGCGCGCCGGAAGCCGCGCTCCCACTTGGTCACGTGATAGGCCACGTCCGGGACGAAATAGGTGTAGTCCCCACCCTTCTCGGCGCTCTTCCTCATCACGCGGTCTTTGTCGTCGCCGAAGTCGGTGGTCTTGAGCCAGCGGGCGCCGTCTTTCTCGTACGTGTGGCCCGCGGCCGCGAGGCGGCGCTCGGTCTCTTCGACTTTGCCCGCCTCGTAGAGCGACGACTCGAGGAAGTACACGTCGAACTTCACGCCAAACGCCTGCAGGTCCTGGTCCTGCTCCTTACGCAGCTCGCGCACCGCGAAGCGCCGCACCGCGTCCAGGTCAACGCCTTCGGTGTCCTTGGGATGCTGGTCCACGTAGCGCTGGGCGACCTCACGAATGTATTCGCCGTGGTATCCCCCTTCGGGGATCTCCTCGGCGTGGCCGCGCAGCTGCCGGATGCGGGCCTGCACGCTGCGCGCGAGGTTCATAATCTGCGTACCCGCGTCGTTGTAGTAGAACTCTCGCGTCACTTGCCATCCGGTCCACGCGAGCAGCGACGCGATCGCGTCGCCGAGCGCCGCCTGGCGGCCGTGGCCGACATGCAGGGGGCCAGTGGGATTGGCGGAGACGAACTCGACATTGGCGGGGCGGCCCGTGCCCGCATCGCTGCGACCATACGCGGGGCCGGCGCTGATGATCGTGGGGATGACCGCGACGACTTGCTCTTCGCCCAGGAAGAAATTGATGAAGCCGGGCCCCGCGATCTCGACGCGCTCGCAGACATCCGCGACGTCGAGCTTGGCTACGACGGCCTCCGCGACCTGACGGGGGGCGCGCTTGAGCGCCTTGGCAAGCCCCATCGCAAGGTCGGCCTGGTAGTCGGCGCGCTCGGAGCGGCGGACCATCGGGTCCGTGCCGGCGAAGTCCGCGCCGAACGCGGCCACGACGGCCGCCGTCAGACGCTCGGCCAAAGGCAAACGGAGGTCGGACATGAATCCTTCTCGACGGCGCGGGGCCGATAGTATCGGGCTCCCCCCGGGTTTGAGCCACCGCCACGCGAAGCCGAGCGCCGCCGCGCCCGTTACATAAGCCTCGACGCGGAGATTTTCGCCTGCCCCTATGCTTCAATGGATAGGTCGACGCTGCGGGTCGTCGGCGGGCTCCACCAACAAGAAAAGGCGCACGTTGCGCATCGGAACGTGACTGCGATGACTGACATCGCCGACGCCGCACCCCTCGAAGGCGCCGACGCGCTCGCGTCCGCGCGGCGCTGCGCGGCCCCGCGCTCGCGGCCGCGGTCTTCAGCCTCGTGATCAACGTGCTCGCGCTCACCGTGCCGATCTACATGACGCAGGTCTACGACCGCGTGCTCACGAGCTACAGCCTCGAGACGCTCGCGATGCTCACCGGCCTCGCGCTCGGCTTGATCGCGCTGCTCGTGGCACTCGACAACATCAGGGCCCAGGTCATCGCGCGCGCGGCGCTCGCGGCGGAGCAGACGCTCGGCGCTCCGTTGTTCGCTGCGGTTACGCAGGATCAGCTCGCGGGCCGCGTCGACGCCACGCTGCCGCTGCGCGACCTCGCGGCGTTGCGGGGCTTCGCCACCAGTCCCGTGGTCGCGGCCTGCTTCGACGCGCCGCTCGTGCCGCTCTACATCTTAGTGACGTTCCTGATCCATCCGGCGCTCGGCGCGATCGCGACGGCCGGCGCCGCGGTGATGCTCGGCACCGCGGTTGCGAATCAGGCGGCCACGGCGAAACGCCTCGAGCGCGCGGGCAAGTCCGTGAACGCGCTGCTGCACGACGCCGACCAGCAGGCGCGCAACGCCGACACGATCCATGCAATGGGCCTCATGCCCGCGCTGCACCGCCGCTGGCGCACGGCGCAGGAGCGGCGCTCGGCGAGCAGCTCGCGGCCAACGACACGGGCGCGCGCTTCCAAATGGCGCTGCGCTACGTGCGGCTCGCGCTGCAGATCGCGATGCTCGCCGTCGGCGCCAGCCTCGTGATCGGCGGCGAGATCACGGCCGGCGCGATGTTCGCGAGCTCGATCATCCTGTCGCGCGGGCTGCAGCCGATCGAGGTGGCAGTGGGCTCGTGGCGCGCGGCGCTGTCGGCGCGCGCGAGCTACGGACGCGTCCGCGACGCGCTGGCGCGCACCGTGGTACGGCCCAACGTGCTGCGCCTGCCCGACCCGGAAGGTCGGATCGGCGTCGAGAACGTCTTCTACCTCGCGGGCGCCGAGCGCAAGCCGGTGGTCAAAGGCGTGAGCTTCGAGTTGGCGCCCGGCGAGAGCTTGGGACTGGTGGGACCGGCCGCGTCGGGCAAGTCGACGCTCGCGCGGTTGGTGCTCGGCGTGCTCACGCCGTCGAGCGGCAAGGTGCGGCTCGACGGCGCCGACGTCGCGCAACGCGCGCGCGCCGAGCTCGGCCCGCATTTGGGTTACCTGCCGCAGGAGGTGGAGCTCTTTCCCGGCACGGTGGCCGAGAACATCGCGCGGATGGAGGTGCCGAACGCGGACGACGTCGTCGCGGCGGCGCAGGCAGCCGGCGTGCACGACATGATCCTGCGTTTCCCGAAGGGCTACGACACGCGGATCATGGCCGGCGGCTTGATGCTCACGCCCGGTCAGCGGCAACGCGTCGCGCTCGCGCGCGCGCTCTATCGCGCGCCGCGCGTGCTCGTGCTCGACGAGCCGAACTCGAACCTCGACGCCGAGGGCGAGCTGGCGCTGCTCGCCGCGCTCAAGCAGGCGAAGGCCCGCGGCGCGACCGTGCTGGTGATCGCGCATCGGCCCTCGGTGCTCCGCGAGACCGACAAGCGCAGGTCGCGGCGGAAGAAAAACAGATCGCGCTCACCAAGGAAGAGCTCGGGTCGGTGCGCTCGATGGTCGAGAGGAACCTCGAGGGCAAGCCACGGCAGCTCGCGCTCGAGCGTCAGGCCGCGGCGCTCGAACGCCAGCGCGGCGAGCACGTGGCCGAGATCGCACGCGCGGGCCAGAACATCGCCGAGATGCAGCAGCGGCTCGTGAACCTCCGAGCCGAGCGGCTGGACGACGCGATCTCGCAGCTCCGCGACGTACAGAACAAGCTCATCGACCTCGCGCAGCAGATCGGCGCGGCAGCCGACGCGTCGCACCGACTCGAGGTCCGCGCTCCCGTGGCGGGCAAGGTCGTGTCGATCTTTCACGAGAGCGGCGTCGTGAAGCCCGGCGAGACGCTGATGGAGCTCCTGCCGGGCGAGGATCTGCTGGTCGTCGAGGCGCACGTACGGCCCGAGGACATCGACAACGTGGCGCAGCAGCAGAAAGTGCGCGTGCGGCTCACGGCCTACAGCCAGCGGCGCACGTCGTCGCTCGAGGGCCGCGTGCAAGAGGTGTCGGCCGATCGGATCATCGACCGGCAAGGCGACAAGGCCTACTACCTCGCCCGCGTGATCGTCGACCCGACCGAGCTCGCCGCTCACAGCGAGCTAAAGCTCTATCCCGGCATGCCCGCGACCGTCTTCATCGAGACCGGTGAGGAGACCATGCTCGACTACCTCCTGTCGCCGCTTTTCAGCGGGCTCGAGCGAGGCTTGCGCGAGCAGTGACCGGGATCGCCGCGGCAGCGCGGCTCGCCGGCCGATGACCGAAGCCCGCCGGCCCTCGCCGGCGCCGCACGGTCCAACGTCGAGAATCCTTACACCGGAGCCGCCGCCCGCGCCTCGGGGCCGGCCCAACCGCGGCTAACTGCTTGCCGCGGCGGGGCGGACCGAACCCTGGCATGGAACCTGAATACCCTGCGGCCGGGCACCCCTCGAGTGATGCCCCCCACGGATCGGAGCTTGTCAATGCTGCATCGGACGCTCGGCGTCGCCTTCGCCTTTTACCTCGGAGCCGCCCACGTGGGCGCCGCCCACGCCGAGGCGACGCTCGACGCCGGCTCGCAGGCGGTTCCGGAGCCGAGCACGCTCGCGTTGTTCGCGCTCGGCGTGGCGCTGGTCGGCATCGCGTTCATCCGGCGCCGCACGGAACGACAGCGCGCCCCCAAGGACTGACGCCGACGTCTGTCCCTAGGGTCAGACCCTAGGGTCAGACCCTAGGGTCAGACCCCGGGGGCGGACGCGCCGCGCTCGTCAGTCGACGATCGCTTGGCGGATCGCGCTCTCGAACGCCGCCCGCAGCGGCGCGGCAGCGCCCCCCTGGACCATGTAGACGCTGACGAGCTGCTCGGCGGGCTCCACCCAGAACGCGACGCCGCTGCCGCCGGGCCAGCTGAACGCGCCCTTCGATACCGCGAGATCGGCGGCGATCGGATCGAGCACCACCTGCATGCCGAGGCCGAAGCCCATCCCGTGCGCGGGCCTGCCGAACTGGCCGTTGACCATGTCGCCGGTGTGATTCGCGACCATGAGCTCCACCGTGCGCGGGCCGAGGATTCGCTTGCCCGCGAGCTCACCCCCGTTCAGCAACATCTGCGCGAGCTGTAGGTAGTCCTCGGCCGAAGTGGCGAGGCCGCCGGCGCCCGAGAAGTACACCGCGTCGAGCTGCTGCTGCGGATTCGGCTCGAGGTTGCTCCCGGGCCGGCGCGTGTAAATCGTGGCGACGCGCTCCGCTTGACGACCGGTGAACGAGAAGCCGCTGTCCGGCATCCCGAGCGGAGTGAAGATCCGCTCCTTGAGGAACACGTCGTACGGCTTGCGCGACACCACCTCGCACACGCGGCTCAGCACGTCGAAGCCCGCGAGGCCGCTGTACCGCCACAACGTGCCGGGCTGGAAGTCGAGCGCCACGGCGCCGAGCTTCGGGATGTACACCGCGAGCGTGTCGCCGGGCGCGCGCTGCACGCTCTGACCCGCGGAACGCTGACCGAGGCCGCCGCTCATGAGTCCCGAGCCGTGCGTCAAGAGATCGCGGATCGTGATCGGCCGGGTCGCCGCGACCAGCTCGTACTCGCCCTCGGCGCCGCCGGGCTTCGGCACGGCGACCTTGTCGAGCTTCGCGAATTCGGGGATGAAGCGCGACACCGGGTCGTTCAGCCGGATCTTGCCCTCCTCGACCAACGACATGATCGCGACGGCCGTGACGGGCTTGCCCATCGACGCGAGCCGAAAGATGTTGTCGGTGCGCATCGGCGTCTTGGACGCGATGTCCGCATAGCCCTGCGCCTCGAAGTGCACGATCTTGCCGCGGCGCGCGACGAGCGTTACGACGCCGGCCACCTCACCCGCGTCGATGTGCTCCTTGACCACGTCGTGGATTCGCGCGAGCCGCTCGCCCGACATACCGACGTCCTCGGGCCGGGCCTTGGGCAGCGAGCCCGCGAGCGCGGGCAGTGCGGCGGCGGCGGACAACAGCGCGAGAATTCCGGGTGCACGAGGACGACTGCGCGGGCGCGCGGCGAGACCGATCATGGTGAATTCCCCCTTCTCTTGGTCGTGGCGGCCGGCGGCCCCGGATCAGCATGCCACCCGCGCGGGCCATGCTCAAACGGCGAGCGCGGCGCTGTACACTGAAATCGCGGGCTCGACGCCGGGCGGCTTCGGCCGGATCTCGAAGAGGGGACACATCCGATGACCACGATTCGTAGAGGCTCGATGGCACTCGGCGCGGCCGCGCTGGCGTGGCTCGTTCCCGGTTTCGTGGCGGCGCAGACGCCCGCGGCCGCCGTGCAACCCTCCGCCTCGCGTTCCGTGCCCGCCGAAACCACCGCGGCCGCGTACCGCGACAAGAATTGGCACGCGCCGCGCACATCGTGGGGTCACCCGAGCCTCGAAGGCGTGTGGAGCACCGACGACCTGCGCGGCGTGCCGATGAATCGCCCCGAGAAGCTCGGCGCGCGCGAGACGCTCGCGCCCGAAGAGTTCCTCGAGCGCGCGCGCAGCGACCAGAGCACGAGCGACTTCGACGTCAAGGTGGGCACGTTCCTGCAGCACGAGTCCGGCACGCGCACGTTCGGCTACACGTCGCTCGTCGTCGAGCCGCCGAGCGGCCAGATGCCGAAGCTCACGCCGGCCGGCGAGGCGCTCGCGGCGAAGCGCGTGCGCGGCACGTTCGGCCCGGGCCCGTTCGACGGCTTCCAAGACTTCACGCTCTACGACCGCTGCGTCACGCGCGGCGTGCTCGGGTCGCTCCTGCCCGTGATCTACGGCAACGGCCTGCGGATCACGCAGACCCCGACCGTCGTCGCGATCACCTACGAAATGATCCACGACACGCGGCTGATCCCGCTCGACGGGCGCCCGCACGTGGACTCGGGCGTGCGCCAGTATCTCGGCAACGCGCGCGGCCGCTGGGACGGCGACACGCTCGTCGTCGAGACCACCAACTTCACCGACCTCACGAGCATCGGCGTGAACGGCGGCGGGCCGCCGAACAGCGAGCGGTTCAAGCTCACCGAGCGCTTCACGCGCGTGGACCCGCAGATGATCGAGTATCGCGCCACCGTGGACGATCCCGGCGCATACACCGCGCCGTTTACCCTGCGGCTCATGATCACGTCGCGGCCGGGCTACGAGATGTACGAGTACTCGTGCCACGAGGGCAACGGCGCGGTGCACAACGCGTTGTCGGGCGAGCGCACCTACGAGAAGCAGGTGGCCGAGGCGCTCGCGAAGGGTTTGCCGCCGCCGAAGCGCGCGGTGCAGCACGACGAGATCCGCAACGGCCCCGCGGAGGGCACGCGGCTCTTCAACATCAACGCCGGCGAGTAGGCTCGACGAGTATCCCGGCGCGGGCGCGAGCCGCTACTTGAACTCGTAGAGCTTGAACGACGTGTTCTTCTGCGCGTCGACGAGGATCGTGCAAGCTCCCCAGCCCGGCGGCAGCGTCCAGTCCACGTCGGCGGCGTAAGGGAGCACTTGCGCCCGGCGGTCGCACTCGAGCCGGATCTCGCGCACCGCGCCCTCGATGTTGCCGAGCGTGAACGTGCGCCGCGACGGCGTGTGAATCCACGGCTCGCTATCCACGCGTCCGTCCACGCGGATCGCCGCGTCCGACTTCAGCGCCTCGGCGATCGCCTGAGCCTGCGCCGCGATCGTCCCGCCGGGAGGCGGCGCGAGCTTGCCGAGCCGCGCGAACGTGTCGAGTGCGTCCATGACGCGCCCGAGCGCGATCTCGATTCCGAAACGGATCTGCAGCGCCTGGCGCAGCTCGTCGTCGACCAGCGTGACGACGGCCGGGTCCGTGGCCCGGCGGATTGCGTCATAGGCCCGCCTCGGATCGGCGAGTCCCAAGCTCACGAGCGCCGACTGCGTCTCCGCGAGCCCGATCTCGTGGAGCCGCCCAGTCAACGTCGTGAGCAGCCGTTCGTTCGCCGCCTTGGCCTGGTCGTACTTCTGCGCCTGCAACAGCGCGACCGCCTCTTGGTACGCCTGCGCGAAGGGCGGCGTCGGGTCGAGAGGGGTGTTGGGATCGTCGAACACGACCGCCGACTCGTTGTTGTGCCAGTCGATCGCGCGGCCGCCTTCCATCGCCGGCGTGAACTTCCAGTGATTCACCGCGGCGATGGTCTCCTTCGTGGAGAACCGCGGCGGCACGACGTCGATCACGTGGACGTTGGTCGTCGTGCCGTCGGCCAGCACGCTGTAGCGAACCTTGATCCAGCCCTCGACCGGCCCGAGCTCGGTCGCCGGCCCCGCGGGCTGCGCTTGCTCGAGCGGGATCGGCGGCGTCGCGGCCTGCTGCGCTCCAACCGGCGTGCCAATCGACACCGCCGCGGCGAGCAGTGCCGCCCGCGAAGCGGGCAAAATTCCCATAGCCGTCCTCCCCCGAGATGCGTTGTTGTGGGCGCCCGGCCTGCTGTTGTTCGTGGTCGCGGCGCTCGCGGCGAAGTCTCGCAGACTAGCGGCGCGGCGTGCAATCGCGCGGGGATCTGCGGCGGCGCGACTTCGTCCTCAGCCGGGTCCTCAGCCGGGCCCAGCCGGGCCGTCAGCCGCCGGCGTACTCCGCGACCTCGACGAGGTTGCCGTCGGGATCGCGGAAGTAGAGCGACCGGATTGGGCCGAGCGCTCCGCGCCGCGGCACCGGCCCGGCCTCGATCGGCACGCCCTCGGCGCGCAGCTGGGCGAGCACGTCATCGAGCGGGACCGCCGCGATCAGGCAGAAGTCGCCGGAGCCGAGCGTCGGCTGCCGCGCCTTGGTCGGGGTCTGCGTATCGCTGTCCTGCAGGTTGATCTTCTGCCTGCCGAACGTGAGCGCGTGCCGCGGCTGTCCCTCCGGCCCGCGAAACGATTCGCGCGTCATGCCGAGCACCCGCTCGTAGAACCGTGTGGTGGCCTCGATGTCGGCCACCGTGAGCACGAGGTGATCCACACGCTCGACGAGGCAGCCGCTCAAGCGCCGTTCATCCGGGGCTCGCGACGCCTTGCTCTCTCTTGCAGAGCGTCACCAGGCACTTGTAGCGCGCGGACTTGAGCATCTTGTAGGCGGGACGCACGCCCTTCACGGTGGTCCACTCCTGCAAGTTGCGTTCGAGCGTCTCGACGGGGTTCGCGGCGAGATAGGCGCGCAGAGGCCGGTGGAGGTTTTGGGTGGTGTCGGCGCCGCAATCCGAGCAGCGCCACTTCCGGCGCAGCGTCGCCGCCGTGCGCTCCACCTGCAGGCACACCGTGCAGACGCTCCAGGCGTCGATAGGCTCGCGCGCCTCGATCAGGATCTCCCAGTGCTCGTAGCTCATGTCAGTTCGCGCCGCGCTTGCGCCAGCGGTCGACGAACGCGGCGAACGCCGCCTTGTCGTAGCTCTTCTTGCCGTCCTCGAGCACTACCGTGGGCTGCGACTCGAGAATCTGACCCTTGCCGGACACGATCCAGAAGTGCGGCGCGCCGTCGGCCTTGGGCAACGTAGCGAAGAACTCCGTGTTGGGGTTGTCCTCGCCGACGTAGACCTTCTGCACCACGAAGACGTCGTGCAGCGCGTTATCGAGATCGTGGTTGGCGTCGAGGAACTCGTAGAGATAGTGACACCAGATGCACCAATCGCCGCCCGCGACGAGCAGCAAGAGCTTGTGCTGCGCGTCCGCCTGCTTCACGGCGGCAGAGAGCTGCGCGAACGGATCGGCCTTGGCGTCGTAGCCGATGTCGGCGGCCGACACGGCGGCGGCGCACAGCAGCACGCCGATCGCCGCCACGAGCCGCGTAGCGCGTGCGAGCATTCCACCCCTCCACCAGGCCGAAGAAATTAGGGTCAGACCCCAGGGACAGAGTCCCTGGGGTCAGACCCTCGTCAGACCCTTGGCACTAGACCACGGCCCTTTCGACGCGTCAAATTGGGGCGCCATGAAGCTCAGCACCGACCGCATCCTCACGACGCATGTGGGCAGCCTGCCGCGCGGCGCCACCTTGGTCGAGCAGCTCAACAACAAAGAGACCGGAGAGCCGTACGACCGCGCCGCGTTCGACGAGGTCGTGGCCGCGGCCGTCGACGACGCCGTCGCGAAGCAGGTCGCCGTGGGAGTGGACATCGTGAGCGACGGCGAGGCGAGCAAGATCGGCTACGCCACTTATGTGAAGGACCGCCTGACGGGGTTCGAGGGCCACTACACCCGGCCGCCGCATCTCGATCTCGCGCCGCATCCGGAGCTACGCGAGGCGCTCGGGCGAATGCTCGGCAAGCAGACGTTCAGGCGCGCCGGCTGCGTCGGCCCCGTGGCGCTCGTCGATCGCGAGGCGATGCAGACCGACGTGGCCAACCTGCGAGCGGCCGTGACCAGGCACCGCGCGTTCGACGCGTTCATGAACGCGGCGTCGCCGGGCGTGATCTCGGCGTTCCAGTCGAACCGCTACTATCCGACGCACGACGCCTACGTCGAGGCGATCGCGGACGCGATGAAGCCCGAATACGACGCGATCGCGGCCGCGGGCTTCGTGCTCCAGCTCGACTGCCCCGACCTCGCGATGGCGCGTCACACCGGATTCCAAGAAGTCGACGAGGCCGAGTTCCTGCGCCGCGCCGAGCTCCAGGTCGAGGCGCTGAATCACGCGCTGCGCGACATCCCTGCGGGCCTCATGCGGTTGCACATCTGCTGGGGCAACTACGAAGGGCCGCACGATCACGACATCGCGCTCGAGAAGATTCTCGGGATCGTGCTCAAGGCGAAGCCGTCGGGGATCCTGTTCGAGGCCGCGAACCCGCGGCACCGGCACGAGTGGGCGGTGTGGGCCGACGCGCCGCTCGGCGACGAAAAGGTGTTGATCCCGGGCTGCATCATGTCCACGACCAACTACGTGGAGCACCCCGAGCTCGTCGCGCAGCAGCTCGTGCAGTACGCGCAGATCGTGGGCCGCGAGCGCGTGATCGCAGGCGCGGACTGCGGCTTCGGCTCGTTCGTGGGCTCGAGCCGCGTGGACCCGGCGATCGCGTACAAGAAACTGCGCGCGCTCGTCGAAGGCGCCGAGCGCGCCTCCCAGCAGCTCTGGGGCCGCGCCCGCTAGAAAATAGGGACATGTTGCATTTTCGACTGACCGCGTGCCGACTCGGCGGCGCGCCGTCGAAAATGCAACATGTCCCTATTTTCTAGCTCAGGTAGGGGCGAGTGAGGTCTTCGGAGACCTGCCAGAGCTTCGCGGCCATCGCCGGGTCCTTCTGGTAGTCGCTCTGCTCGGCGGGATTGCAGTCCGCGAAGTACTGACCCGTGACGCGCGCGAGCGCGGGGTTGCTCGCGAGGTAGCAGCTGGTGGCGGCGCCTTGGGCCGGCTGCTCGAACGTGAATCCGCCACCACCACCGCCACCGCCGGCCCGCTGCCCGCCGCCGGGACCACCTTGACCACCGCCGCCTTGACCGCCCGCCGCGGGACGCGGCGCACCGCCGCCTGGCGGCCCGCCGAAATTCAAGTTGCGCATGATGTTGGTCGCAACGACGCCCGGATGCAGCGAGTTCGACGTGGCCTTCGTGCCGGCGAGCCGCTTCGACAGCTCGAGCGAGAACAGCCCGTTCGCGAGCTTCGAGTGGCTGTAGGCCTGCCCTTCCCAGCCCTTGCCCGACAGGTTGTCGAACTGGATGCCGCCGGAGGGCGCCTGCCGGTGCGACACGCTGCCGACGACCACCACGCGGCCCTGCGGCGCGGCCTTGACCTGCGGCAGCAGCCGGTTCGCGAGAATGAAGTGCCCGAGATGATTCACCACGAACTGGATCTCCATGCCGCGCACCTGCTGGAGCTCGTTCATCAACAGCATGCCCGCGTTGCAGATCAGCGCATCGATCGACGGAGTGAGCGCCTGGATCGACTTCGCGCACGCGACGACGGAATCGAAGTCGCTGAGCTCGAGCACCACCGGCGTCGCCTTGCCCTGGATGCTCGCGATCGCCTCTTGGCCGCGCTCGAGCGTGCGCGCGGTGCCGATCACGTGCGCGCCGCGCAGCGCGAGCACGCGCATTGTTTCCAAGCCGATGCCGGAGTTGCAGCCCGTCACGACCACGGTCTTGCCGCTCATGTCGATGCCGGCCGTTACGTCCTCGGCCGTGGCGTTCGCGGCGAAGCTGCTGCGCGGCACGTCTTGCGCGACGGCGTCGCGCAGCAGAAACGGCGCGAGCGCGGCGAGCGTGCCGCCTTCGATGAACCTGCGGCGGTCGATCGTCATTCGTGCTCTCCCCTCGGCGATATTCGTCAGTGCCCGACGAGCGCGTCCAACGCGGCCCGCACTTGTCCGTCCCAAAGCTCCGCGACCTGGCGGCCCGCGGGCAAATCGCTCCACGGTCTACGCCACGCGACCGTGCCCTTGCCGTCGACGATCAGCACGCCCGGGATGTATTTGATGCCGTAGGAGTCGGCGATCGCGTCGCCGTTCGTGACCGCGATCGGCTTGAAGCCGAGAGCGCGGACATAGGCTTGCGGGTCACCCTGGCCGTCTTCCTTCGCGTCGATCGCGACGATCTTCACGCCGTGCTTGGCGTAGTCGGCCTGGATGCCTTTGAGATACGGCATGAAGGCTTTGCAATACGGGCACCAGGTGGCCCAGAACACCACAACGGTGGGCTTGCCGTCTGCAACGGCCGGGAAGTCGACCGCGCGGCCGTCGAAGTCGGTGGCGTGCCAACGCGGCGCGACGTCGCCCTTCTCCACGGCCGAGCCCACGCCCGGCAGCGTCGCCGCGACCAGCCCCGCGAGAACGAGAATCGCCTTTGCACGAGAACCCATATCCACCTCCCGCCCTGGCTCGAAATTCCGGCGGCCGCGCCGCCGGTCGAATCGATCATAAAGGCAACCGCGCCGCGGACGCGACCGTCACTGTCTACGGAATCCTCAAGCGGGCGAGACTGTTTGCGAAAGACGATAGACGCGCGTGCCTACGGCAAGTCGAACAGCAGCACCTCGGCGCTCTGCTCGCCGACGATCGCGACCGCGGGCTCGTCCGCGATCGCCGCGCCGTCGCCGGCGCTCAGTGTCTCGCCGTTCACCCGCACGCTCCCGCGCGTCACTTGAATCCACGCGCGCCGGCCCTTCGCGAGCGCGTGCTCGACGCGCTCGGCGCTCTCGAGCTGCGTCGCGTACAACGCCACGTCCTGGTGGATCACGACAGAGCCGTCGCGCCCATCGCGCGAGCCGACGAGCTTCAGGCGGCCGCGCTTGTCGGCGTCGTCGAAGTGCTTCTCCTCGTAGCTCGGCCGCGCTCGCGACCGTTCCGGCTGGATCCAGATCTGCAAGAAATGCACGAGCTCCGACTTCGAGTGATTGAACTCGCTGTGCGTAACACCGGTGCCGGCCGACATCCGCTGCACGTCGCCGGGCCGAATCACCGAGCCCGTGCCCAAGCTGTCCTTGTGCTCGAGCGCGCCCTCGAGCACGTAGGAGATGATCTCCATGTCGCGGTGACTGTGCGCGCCGAAGCCTTGGCCGGGCTGAACGCGATCCTCGTTGATCACCCTCAGCGGGCCGAAACCCATGTGCTTCGGGTCCATGTAATCGGCGAACGAGAACGTATGGCGGCTATCGAGCCAGCCGTGCTCGGCGTGGCCGCGTTGGTCGGCGCGTCTCAGATCCAGCATTGGCGTGTCCTCCGGCGGGTCCGCCGTTCGTGGGTGCTCGGTGCGGTGGTTTCAAGGCTATAGGCTTCAGCCGCGGCAAGTGATTTCGATCCGGCTGACGCGGATGTTTCAGCGGAAACTTCTGCCGCTTTCGGTGCCGATGTTTCCGCGGAAACATCCTTCGCAAGCTCGCTGGCTCCCCCCACCGTCATCCGGCCCTCTTGCAGGCAGTTACGATATATCGCACGATAGGTCTTCACGATATATCACACGACCTATCGGACTACTCCAAGGAGAGCAGCCATGCCGCGCAGAAACTGGGGCGACGACTTCGGCGATTTCTTCGGGTCGGCGTTCCGCGATTTCGGTCGATTCACGGGTGGCGGGTTCCCGGGCGGCGGCCGGCGCCAGCGCCGCGGCCGCTGGTTCGAGTCAGGCGAGATGCGCCTCGTGATCCTGCGGCTGATCCGCGAAAAGCCCAGCCACGGCTACGAGATCATCAAGGCGCTCGAGGAGCGGATGGGCGGCTGCTACACCCCGTCGGCCGGCAGTGTCTATCCGACGCTCCAGTTGCTCGAGGACCAAGGCTACGTCCGGATCGTCGAGGACAACGGTAAGAAGGTCTACCACATAACCCCCGAGGGCGAGCGGTACCTCGACGAGAACGAGGACGTGCTCGCCGGCATCGGCGAGCGGATCCGCGAGGCCATGCACGGCGTCGCGGGCGGCGCGGTCGGCGACGTGAACACGGCGTTCGCGCAGCTCGCGAAGCGAGTGTTCAAAGACGCGTGGCGCAGCGGCCCGGACAGCGAACGCACGGCGAAGATCGCGGAGATCCTGCGCCGCGCGATCGCCGACATCGAGGCGCTGCCGCACTGATCCCAAGGGGCGCCGCGCACGCGCCCCTCCTCCTTTTTTCGAGCCGGGTGCATCTCGCGCGGCGGCGGCCTGCCTCCTTAGAGTAGTCCGCTGATCGGCGGCCCAAACTTCGGAGAGACTCGATGAAGGACTCAGTTCTGTTCGCGGGCTTGGTGGGCGCCCCCACCGTGCTGTTCCTCGCGACTGTCTACCTGCGCTGGCGGCTGCGCATGCGGCTGCTCGAGATCGTGCGCGGCTGCGCGGAGCAAGGTAGGCCGCTCGACGCGGCCGCGATCGGCGCGCTGCTCGCGCGCCCGTTCGTGACCCAACCCGAGCGCGACTACCGGCGCGGCGTGCTGTACCTCGGCATCGCGGCTGCGATTCTGTTCATCGCGTTCTGCGCGTTCGTGCTGGCAGCGACGCTGGGCGCCCCCGAGGCGCTCGCGATCGCCGCCGGCATTGCGGCGCTCGCCGCGCCGCCGGGCTGCATCGGTGTCGCCCTGCTCGTGCTCGCCCGCAAGAATCGAGCTCCGGGCATCGGCTGACCGCGCCCGAGCCCCGCGCTTGGCGCGCTACGCAACAATCCCGAGCGGCCCGCTGGCCGCCGCGAGCGACATCAAGCTCGCGCAGGCCGCGGCCGGCGGCGATCGCGCCGCGTTCGCGGAGCTCGTGCGCCGCGCGGCGCCGCACGCGTGGTCGACGCTGCGCCGCATGGGTGCGCAACCCGCGCTCGCCGACGACCTCACGCAGGACACGCTGCTCGTAGCACTGCGGGCGATCGCGAGCTACCGCGGCGAGGCGGCGTTCGCCTCGTGGGCCGCGAGGATCGCGGCCCGCGAATATCTGCAGCACATCCGCAAGAACGCCCGGGTCATGCTGACCGCCGAGCCCGTCGACGCGGACACACCCGACGACCCCGCGGCCGCGCACGGCGCGCGCCTCGATCTCGACAATGCGTTGGCGCGGCTCAAACCCATCGAACAACTTTGCGTCTCGCTGTGTCACGGCGCAGGCTTTACCCACGACGAGATCGCGGCCGAGCTCGACATCCCGCTCGGCACCGCGAAATCGCACGTGACGCGCGCGCTGAAGAAGCTGCGGCGACTCATGAGCGGCGAAGAAGAGGAGCAACGAGCATGACGGAGACGGACTTCGCAAGCGACCTCGAGCGCGCTTTCCGCGAGCCCGCGCCCGGCGTCGACACGGCAGCTCTCGAGCGCGCGATCTTGGGGCGCGTCGAGCGGGCGAACCGGCAACGCTGGCTCGTGCTCTCGACCGCGAGTGCGCTCGGCCTCGCGATCGCGATCGTCACCGCGTTCGGCTCGGGATTCGTCGCGCTCCTGCGCGAGGCGTGGCGCGCGCTGGGCACGATGGAGCTGCACGCCTCCGGCGCTTCCAGCGCGTGGCTGTTCGCGCTCGTGGGACTCATCGTGCTCGCGTCGTCGATCGTGCGCGCGGCGCGCGACGCCTGACGCTCCGCGCGGCTAGGTAGTGGCCGTGGCGATCGAAGATGTGCGCGCCGAGCTCGACGTTGAGACCCCAGCTCGAGACGAGCGCGGCCCCGGCCTCCACATGCTCGCGTTCTCGGCGGGCTCGCGGGCGACACGAACCGCACGCGCTCGCCGGGCCGCACGCGAGGCGGTCTCATCCGGTCGTCAGCGGAGCTGGCGGAGCCGTTTCGGAGCGTCGGTCGGATTGCTACGCGGGGTGATCGAGAGCTCGAACGACTTCCCGTCGTCGGTCGTGAACTTTACCGCGCCCTCCTGGCCATCCTCCACCAGGATGCTCGGTGAAGCGACGAGCACGTAGCGCTCTCCTTCGCGCACGAGCAGCTTCATCGTGAGCATGATCCCGTTGTCCTGGATCGTGGGAACGATCTCGAACTTCAGCGTGTCGCCAAGCGTGACGTCGTTGACGTTCGGCACGAGCGTGCCCTCGTCCACGACCATGCGGCGCTCCCATTTCTGGTCGTTGATCGAGACGTCGACGTCGAGCTGGATCGGATCGGCGAAGCCGTTCTTCGCGAGGAACAGCGCGCCGCCGACCGCGAGCACGGCGACGCCCACCATCGCGGGTCGGCGCCACGGGGGCGCGGGGCGCAGCGCGCGACGGCGCAGCGGATGAGCGGGCGCGACTGCGGGCGCGGCGGTTTCCATCGCGCGCGTGTCGGCCGCGGGGAACGTGCGCGTCTCGGCCGCGGGCGGATCCTCGACGCGGAGCCGAGCGACGTCGATCTCGAGCACCGCCGCGAGCGCGCGCGCCGACTCGTAGGCCGCGGCGCCCGTGCTCTCGATGCGCTGGATCGTGCGCAGACCCAAGCCCGTGACCTCGGCCAGGTGCTCCTGACTCCAGGCACGCTGCTCGCGCAAGCGCCGAATCAGCTTCGAATCGACTTTCATGTCCATGCGGCGGCTCCGAGCTGTGGAGCCACCGACCTTCCGCGCGTGCCGCCGCACACGCTACGACTTCGTCCCGCCGGTCCTACGCCTGTTACCCGCCACCGCGGAAATCCCTCCGCGGAGGGATTTCGCACCAGACCAGTGCAAATTGTTTCCGCGGAAACTCAGTTGGTTGCGCAGCTCCAGTTGGCGGCGTCCTTCAGGTCGTCCGAGCCCTTGTACTTCGCGTACTGCGGGTACGCGCAGATCGGCCGCGTAAGACCGGACTGCCGGTTCGTGCCCATGAGCTGCGCGGGCGCCACATTCTTCTCCCGCCACTGCTCGAGCGCCGTGATCGAGTCGAACGTGTTCGGGCCCGGGCCATTGCCGCAATGCTGCATGCCGGGCACGAGGAACAGGCGCGTCCAGTCCGATTGCTCCGGACCCATCTCGCGCAGCACGCTCTCGTAGTAGAGCACCGTGTTCTCGGGCGTGATGGTGTTGTCGTTCCAGCCGGCGTAGAGCAGCAGCTTGCCGCCGGCCGCTTCGAACGCGCGCAGGTCGGGGTTCACCGCGTCGACGAAGCCGGTGGCCTTGTCGACGATCGGCATGTCGCGGTCGAGGTCGAAATTGTGCCAGTCGTAGTCCGCGTTCTGGAAGCCCAGGATGCGGACCGTGTCGAACGTGCCCCCGCCCCCCGGATTCTGGGGCGCCGAGAGGGCCGGCAGCCGCACGCTGATCGCTTGGCCCGAGAAAATCAGCTCGCCTTTGCTGTTCTTCGTGCCGCCGTAGAAGTTCTGCACGGTGGTGAGCTCGCCCGGCGTGAGGCAGGTGTCGCCGGTCTTGCCCTTGCCGCACGCGAGCGACTTGTAGTCGAACGAGCACTGCCGCGGGTTGTTCAAGAACCCTTCGTGCAGCACGTCGCACTTCGCCATCACCGCGTCATTGACGAGCTTCGCCTTGGCTTCGGGCAACACCTGGTCCGGATTCTTGGTGAGCACTACGCCGCGATACCAGCCGGCCGTGTGCATGTGGATGTGACGGTTCGCGAGCGCGCCCGCGATGATGCCGTCGTAGTCGCCGGGATAGCGCTGCGCGGCCATCACGCCCATGCGGCCGCCGGTGGAGCAGCCCTTGTAGTAGGAGTAGTCGAGCGGCTTCGAGTAGTAGACGTCCATGAGCCGCTTCGACTTCACCGTCATGTCGTGCAGCGCGCGGTACGCGAAGTCGACGATCTTCTCGGGGTGACCGAGCGCGAACGTGCCGTTGGCACCGTCGGCCGCGGTGTGGCCGGTGTCGGTGCCGGCCGTGGCGTAGCCGCGGCGCAGCGCTTCCTGCATGTCGCCGTAGCCCTGGATCGAGCCGGCCCAGCCGCCGTTGCCGACCGCGAGGAACTTGCCGTTCCAGTTCTGCGTCGGCAGCCAGAGGTCGACGTTGATGTTCGAGTCCGGTGTCGGCTTGAGCACCATCTGCACGCGGCAGTGCTCCGGGATCGGCTGCGGGGGCGGGGGCGGGGGCGCATTCGCGTCCGGCGGCGGACCGCCCGCCGCTCCGGCGGGACGCGGGGGCGGCGTGAAGATGCCCTCCTTCACCGTCGCGGCCGAAGTGATGGTCGCGCGCTCGAGCGGCACGGTGGTGAGCTGCTCGCACGGCATGTTCAGCAGCGCGGATAGCTGCGCTGCGGCTAGTAGGCTGATCATCGTTCTTCCCCCTTCGGAAAATCGTCGTTGCCCGGGGGGAGCATAGAGGAGAACGCGCAGCCGCGTCCAAAGCCGGACCGGCGCGCCGGGCTGGCGCCAGTAGCCGATCGCGCTCGTCTGCGAGCGAGATCACTCCCGTCACGAGCGCGGACGAATCGAGCTCCCTCGCCGTGGCGCGCAGAACGGGCAGCCAAGACGAGGCCGGCGTTCGCTGCGGAGGAACAGGGCGCGTAAATTGGTTGGGTACTTTAGTTCGTCAGCGGCTCGACTTGAGTAACCGTTACACCGCCCGCGCGCTCCCTCGCACTTTCGTGTGCGATCATGGCGGCGACGAGCTCGCCGAGCCTGTCGACATCGTCCTCCGTCGTCGCGAGCCCTACCGATGCGCGCACGGCGCCCACCGCCTTGCCCGGCATGCATCGTCGCAACGCCTCCACCGAAAATGGCCGGCGCAAGCATTCGCCGGTCTTGGCGGTATCGAAGCCGAAGGCCGCCGCGGCCGCACCGGGATTGCAGAAGCACCCGCCGCGGATCGCGATGGCGCGCCGGCGCGCGGCATCCTCAACCTCCTCGTAGGGCACGATCGCACCGCGCCTTCGCACGTTGAACGCGACCGTGCCGCCGCGCGCCGTGTGCTCGCGCGGACCGTAAACCACGACGCGGTCGCCGAATCCGGCGAGGGTCTCGAGCAGGTATCGGGTCAGGCGCGCGCCGTGAGCGGCGACGGCTTCGCGGCCGAGGCCGTCCATCCAAGCTATGCCGTCGCCGACCGCGTCCATCGCGAGGAAGTTGGCCGTGCCGTCCTCGAAAGCCTCCGCGGCCGGCTTGCGGTGGACCACGCGGTGCGGCAGCGAAACCGCGTCGACGGTTCCGCCGCCGAAGTAGCGGCGCTCGAGCTCCGCGAGCGCGTCGCGCCGCGCCACCAACGCGCCGACGCCCGTGGGATAGCCGAACACCTTGTAGAAGGACAGCGCCACGAAATCCGCCGGCGCCGTCGAGAGGTCGAGCCGGGCCGTAGGCACGTACGCCGCGGCATCGAGCAGCACGCGATAACCGCGCGACTGGGCCGCGCGCACCCACTGAAGCGGATGCCGCACGCCCGAGAAGTTCGATTGCGCCGCAAACGCGAACAGCGACGGCGACACCGGGGGCTCGAGCCACGGCATCGGGTCGGCCGCGCGCAGATCGTCCGCGAGCGGCGCGACAGCGACCGTGGCGTTCGCCTTCCACGCGGGCTCCGCGAGCCCGTTCACGGAGTTGTGGTTGTCGGCCGCGAGCACGAGACGGGAGCCACGGCCGAACGGGAAACCCTCGGCGACGATCCGCATGGCGCCGGTCGCGTTGGCCGTGAATACGACGTCATAGACGGCGGGATCCGCGCCCACGAACGCCAGCGTGAGGCGCCGCGCGCGCTCGATCGACTCCGTGCTCGCGAGCGACGGCACGCTCACGGAGTGCGGGTTGCCTCGCACTCCCGACAGCAGCCGGCGAAAATCGCGGCGCAGCAGCGACGCCGGAGGCAGGGCGGCGCCGGTGTAGTCGAGGTACGCGAGTCCCTGCCTTTTGAGCCCCGGAAATTCCCGGCGGCGCAGCGACTCGACGTCCACCGACGGCAACGTCAGCATCCGCGCCTCCGAATCCCGGCGATCAGCGACGCGGCGCTGCGCGGGGCAGCGCCCGCCGACGCGCCTTCGCGCGCTTCCGGCGGCCCCTCGCCCGCGGTCCAATAACCCGCCGCGAGCTCGGCGCGCGGGACGCCGACGTGCGGTTGTCCCCCGAACCAGCGAGTCATGACCGCGCGGCGCCCGAAGTCCGCACGCTCCGCCGGCGTGGCGTCAGCCGCAAGCTGCGGCTCGTGGATGCGCGCGATCCACTCGTAGACGCCTTCGCGCAGGAACGTGACGTCGTCGTAGCCGCGAAGCTCGAGCAACACCCACGCCTGGGCCGCGTGCGGCGCGCCCTCCGAATAAAGAACGATCGGGGTGTCGCGCGGCAAGTCGGCGGCAACGAGCGTTTCGATGTCGGCGTGCGTCGCGGTCGGAATGTGGAACGCGGCAAACTCCCGCTCGCTGCGCAAATCGATGAGGCGCGTCGCCCGCCCGTTCATGATTCGCTCGGCGAGCTCCTCGGCGGTGATGTGGTCGCGCTCCGCGGCGATGTCGGCGGCGAGGCGCGCGCTTGCCGCCGTCGGCGCGACGTCCGTCGCAGCCGCTCCGAGGCCGAGCACCAGGGCAACCGCCGCGAGCAGCCGACGGCTCATTGTCCACTCCCCGTTTGCAGCCGCTCTGCCAACGCAAAAGCACCGCACGCCATGAGAGTCACCAGCGCCACGGCGCTGCCGCGACCGATGTGCAGCGCCTCGGGCAACGTGACCGTGCCGAGCGCCGTGCTCTCGTGGAAGCCGCGAATGCGCACGAAGGCGGCGTTGAAGACCACGATCCCGAGCACGAGGCCGGCCATCACGGCGAGACCGTCGCGCCGGCCGGTCGCGGCCGCGACGCAGGAGGTGCCCGGGCACAAGCCCGCGAGCACGAGCCCCGCGCCGAACAGGACGCCGCCGAGCGCCTGCGGCACGACGAACGTTTCCGGGATATAGACCTGCCGCAGGTCGATGACGCCGAGCCGATCGAGCCAGAATGCGCCGATCATCGCGGTCACGAGCGCGCTGAACAGAACCTTGAGCACCGTGAGGTCCGTGAAATAGAACTGGCCCACGAGCTTGCGCGCGCGGCCGAGTCCGGCGGCCTCGAGCAGGGCGCCGAACGCGAGCCCGAGGACGAGCGCCAGCACGAGCGGGCTCATCGCCACAGCCGCCGCGCCAGCGGCGCGCAGGCATACGCCGCGGCGAATGCGGCGACGATGAAGATCCAGCTGCCGACGGACAGCAGCGCGCCGCCCGACAGCCCCTGGCCGCTCGTGCAGCCGCGCGCAAGCTTCGCGCCGACGCCCATCACGGCGCCGCCCGCGAGCGCGGCGCCGATCCTCGTCGCGGGCCTGATCCCGGGCCCGCGCTCGCAAACGCTCGCGAGGCGGCCGGCCCGCCAGGCCGAGACGAACGCGCCGACTGCGACGCCCACGATTTCCCAGACGAGCCAGTCGCTCAAGGGGCTCGCCAAGCCGCTCGGCAGGTAGTCGGCGACGGCCGGCATCGCGGCGGCTTGCTCGGTGCCGATCGCGGCGGCGGTCAGCGTGGCTGCGGCGCTGGCGAACGCTCCCGAGGCGCCCAGACCGCGGCCGGCGAACGCGTAGGCCGCGAGCAGCACGAGGCCGATGCCGGCGCCCGCGAGATACGGATCGGCGTCGCGCCTCATTGCTCGACGGCTCCGCGGTCGTTGCTCGCCCAGTCCTGGAACGCGCCGTCGTAGAGCAGCGCCGTGACACCGAGGAGCCGCGCGGCGAACACGACGGCGGTCGCCTGTTGGCCCACGTGGCAATAGGCGACGACCGTGTCGTCCTTGGTCACCCCGGCCGCCTGGAACAAGCGCGCGAGGGCGGCGGGCTCGATGTGGCCCGCGGCGTCGCTGACGTCGGAGAACGGAATGTTGATCGCGTGCGGGAGGTGGCCCCGCTTGCCGAAGGTTTCCTCGGCGCCGCTGTAGAACACCGGCGCGCGCGCGTCGATGACCTTGACATTCGCGCGGTCCGACAGCGACCGCACTGTCGCCGCGTCGGCCACGATCGGCCGCGGCGCCCGCGCGCTCAGCGTGCCCGGCGCGATCTGCAGCGCGGCGCCGGTGACCGGCCGGCGCGCCGACCGCCACGCCGCGAGCCCGCCGTCGAGCAGCGACGACTGCTCGCCGAGCCCGAGGTAGTCGAGCGTGAACATCACGCGAGTCGCCGACTGCAACGGCACGCCCTCGCCGGCGTAGACGACGATGACGCTGTCGTCGGAGACGCCGAGACTCGCGAGCTTCGCGCGCAGCGTCTCGGGCTCGGGCAGCTCGAGCATGAGCTCGCCGCGCGACATGTCGTGGGGGCGCGCGAGATCGCCCTCGGTGATCTGACGAGCGCCGGGGATGTGCGCGCGGTCGTAACCGGCGCGGTCGCCCACGTGCAGCACGACCACGAGGTGATCGTCGAGCCGCGGCGCGAGCCAGGCGGCGTCGACGAGCAGAGGCCCGCCTTTGGCCATCGCCGGGCGCGCTGCGCCCGCGATCGCGACGAGCATGGCCGCCAGGATCCACATCAAGCCTGCGAAGGAACGGTTCATCTCGATGCCCTCCGGACGCGGGATGCGTCCACGCAGCGCGAATGCTTGCGCGGCGCCGCCGGGCATGCACGCACGCTGCAGGGAACGCCGCGCGGCCGCAGCGAACGGGGTGGGCGCTCGCCGTTCGCTGCAGAGACAACGCGCTCGCTGCAAGCGGGGCCCCCGCCGACTGCAGGTTGCTTGTCGGCCTTGGGCGCGCGGGCTATAACCCATGGGCCATGACGCCAGCCACGCCGCTCCGCGAGCCGCATCGCCAGCCGCCGTTGTCGACGCGCGCCATCACCGCGATGTGCGCCGGCGGAATGATGCTCCTGGCATTGATGACTGCATCGCAGGTGTACCTGTCGATGATCACTCATGGCCATTCCTTCGCGCGGATTCTCGGCTGGCAGCTCGGCGCGTGGGCGTTCTGGGCGATCACCGCGCCCTGGGTGCTGCGGCTCGCGGGGCGCCAAGTGCGCCTGCGCGTGCTGATCCCGCTCGGCGTGCTGCTCGTCGCCGCGCACGTCGTCATCACAACGCTGCTCACGGCATGGACGCGGCCGTTCGAAGTCATGGGCGCGTTTCCACATCAAGACGCGCCCTATCCTTTCTTCGGCGCGCTGAGCCTAGCGGTGCCGTACGTGGCGCTGATCGATCCCGTGCTGTACTTGCTGTTGATCGTCGGCGGGCGGGCGCTCGCCGCGCACGAGCAACGGTGGCGGATGCAAGTACGCGCGTCGCAGCTCGAGTCGGACCTCGCACGCGCGCAGCTCGACGCACTGCGCCTCGAGATCGAGCCGCACTTTCTGTTCAACACGCTGAACTCGATCGCGGCGCAGATCCGCCTCAAGGATCAGGCGAGCGCGCTGTCGATGCTGTTGAGCTTGAGCGACCTCATGCGGAGCACGCTCGATCGCGCATCGGGACAGTACACGTCCCTCGGAGACGAGCTCGCGCTCGTGGCGCGCTACGTTGACCTGCAGCGAAGCCGCTTCAACGACCGTTTGACCGTCGTCTACGAGATCGACCCGGCATGCAAGGACGTAGCGGTGCCGGTGTTCCTGCTGCAGCCGATCGTGGAGAACGCGCTGCGCCACGGCCTCATGCCGCTGACGAGGCCCGGACGGCTGGAAATCGGCGCCGCGTGCCACCACGCCGGCGTCAGGTTATGGGTCCGCGACGACGGCGGCGGCCTGCCGCCCGCGTTCGAGCTCGGGCGCAGCCGCGGAACCGGCCTGCGCAACATCAAGAGCAGGATCGAGCGCATCTACGGCGACCGCGCCCGGTTCACCGTGCGCGGCAACGAGGCGAAGGGCACGACGGCGGAGCTCATCCTGCCGCGCACGGCGGCGCCCGAGGCCGCGCACGCGTGACTACGTTCAAGGCGCTCGTCGCCGAGGACGAACCCCTGGCGCGGCGCATGGTGGCGCAACTTCTGCGGCGGGACGCCGAGATCGACACGGTCGTCGAGTGTGCCGACGCCAAAGAGGCGGAGGCGGCCCTCGCACGCGAACGAATCGACATCGCGTTCCTCGACATCGAGATGCCGGGCATGACGGGCCTCGATCTCGCGTCGCGCCTGACCTCGAATGGCCCGGTGGTCGTCTTCGTAAGCGCGTTCGGCCGCTACGCCACCGACGCGTTCGACGTGCTGGCCGTCGACTACGTGCTGAAGCCGTTTTCCGACGAGCGCTTTGCGAGCGCCGTGAACCGCGCGAAGACGCGAGTGCGCGAGCGCCGGCTCGGGGCGCTCGCCACGCAGCTCGCCACCGTCGCGGACGAGCTCAAGCAGCCGTGGGGCGCGGAGCCGGTCAAGTACGTCACGCGGCTGTCCTTCAAGCAGGGCGACCACGCCGTGCTCGTCAATACGGCCGACTTGATCTGGATCGAGGCCGAGGACTACTACGTGCTGGTGCACACGCGCGACGGCCGGCACTTGGTGCGGGCCACGCTCGCGTCGTTCGAGGAGCGTCTCGACCCGCAGCGGTTTGCGCGCGTGCATCGCGCGGCCGTGGTGAACATCGCGGAGGTGCGCGAGGTGCACGACGCCGGCGGCCTGGTGCTAGTCTTGTCGAACGGCGCGCGCGTGCCGGTGAGCCGGTCGCGACGCAAGCAAGTCGAGCCGCTCGTGATGCCACACGCTTAGGCGGCTATTCGCTCCCGAGCACGACCACGGCCTCAGGATCGACCGCAGCCCGTATCACTCGTAGCGCAGAGAGCTCACGGGCCTCGACCGCATCACCTTGAGGATCTCCCGGCCGACCGTGACGAGCGCCAGCACCGCAGTCCCCGCCGTCGCCAACACAAAACTGGATAGCGGCAGCTCGGTGCGATAGACGAACCCCGCCAACCACTCGCTCATCACGTACCACGCCACAGCCCACGCCAAGAGATTCGCCACCGCGATCAGTACCGCGTATTCCGTGAGCACCACTTTCAACAGCGACCCGGCGCCGGCGCCCAACACCTTACGAATCCCGATCTCCTTGGTCTTGCGCTCCGCGCTGAACGAAGAAAGCCCGTACAGGCCGAGGCACGCGATGACGATGGCGACGAACGTGAACTGCATCAAAATGGCGGAAAACTCCTCGTCGTCTCGGAACAGGCGCTCGTACTCCTCGGTAAAGAACGTATAGGCGAACGGGAACTCCGGGTTCACGTCCCGCCAGACCGCGGCGATGCCGTCGAGCGCCTCTCTCGGCGCATTCCTGTCGATCCTGATGGACAGCACTCTGGTGGGACCGTCCCGATAGAACAGCAACACGGGCTCCACCTGGTGGCGCATGTCGGCGAACTGAAAATCCTCCACCACGCCTACCACCGTCCGTGGTGCGGGGCCCATGGGGATGGTCTTGCCGACTGCTTCTTCGTTCGTCCACTTGAGCGCCCTCACGGCACTCTCGTTGAGGATGATGGATTGCGTGGCGTCCGCGCCGAATTCCGTCGAGTAGCCGCGTCCCGCCGCGATTTTCATGGACAGCGTGTCGAGATACTGCGCGTCCACGTTCAGCGCGCTCATGATGTAGAAATCCTCGGAGCCCGCGCCGAACGGCCGCACGCCCGTTCGCCCGAACGTATCTCCCGGCATGTTGGACGAGCCGCCTACCGACACGACCTGCGGAAGGGCGAGCAAGCGCTCCTTCAGCACGCTGAATCTCGCCTGCAGCGGCTGGTCGTTCAGCGTGAGATTGACGATGCCGTCACGGACGAAGCCGGGGTTCTTGTTCTTCATGTAATCGAGCTGCTGAACCACCACGAGCATGCCGATGATGATGGCGATCGACAGCGCAAACTGGAGCACCACGAGCACGCGCCTGAGCCAGAGTCCCTGCGCGCTGTGCGCGAACCTCCCCTTCAGCATCGTCATCGGCGAGAACGACGAGAGAACGAACGCGGGATAGGCGCCCGCCAGCAAGCCGACGACCACGGCGGCCAAGACCGCGGCCAGCACCGCTTGCGGATGATCGAGCAGATAGGCGAGGAAGCCTTCGTCGAGCGGCAGGCTGACCACGGGCTCCAATATCCGGAGCAACGCCACGCCCAGCACGAGGGCGATTCCGACCAACAACAACGACTCTTGGAGGAATTGGCGGATCAACTGCGGCCGCGTGGCGCCGGCCGACTTGCGCACACCCACTTCCTTCGCGCGCAGCGCCGCCCTGGCGGTGGATAGGTTCATGAAGTTGAACGCCGCGATCAGCAGCAGGAACACCGCCACGCTGCTCAGCATCACGATCTTCGGAGCGTCGCCCTTGTCGCGGTTGAAGTCGTCGAACAACACGTCGCTCGAGCCCAAGTGCGCGTCCTTCAACGGCTGCAGAGTTGCGCTGAAGGTCTTCATGACGCTGCGCTCCGCGAGCAGCGCCGTGAGTTGTTTTTCCACGGCCGCCTCGCTCGCACCCGGCCGGAGCTGCGCATAGGTGACCATCGCGATGGTGCCCCACGTGGTCAAGAAATTCTGGAGCTGTTGCGCGCCCTCGGCCTCCGGGCTCAAGAAGTTCAACGCCACCAGCAGCTCGAGCTGCATGTGGGAATCGGGGCGCACGTTCTCCATCACGCCCACGACTTCGATGTCCTGGTTGTTCAGGCGGAACAGCTTGCCCATGGGGTTCTCGGCGCCGAACACCTTGGCGGCGAATGCCCGGGTCATCACGGCCGATGCCGGCTTGTCGAGCAGCACGCCTTGCTGTCTCTGCAGCAACCGGAAGCTGAAGACCTCGAAGAACGCATCCTCGGTGAAGACGAGGTTCTTGACCGGGTATTTCCGGTCGCCGACCGTGATGAAGCTTTCTCCCTGCGTTCGTACCCGAGCGGTCTGCACGACCTCGGGGATCGTCTCCTCCATGGCGGGGCCGAGCGGCGGCATGACGATGCCCACCGTGTTGTTGCTCACGCCGAGCGCGTTGTCGATGCCGAGCACGCGATAGATGTTCTCGTAACCGTCGTGAAAGCGGTCGTACGATGTCTCGAAGCTCACGTAGATGAAGATGAACAGCGCGCTCGTGATGCCGATCACGAGCCCGACGACGTTGATCAGAAAGAACAGCGGGTTGCGTTTCAGGAACTGCCAGCTGAAGTGCAGATTCTTCAGGAACATGGTTCACCCCCGCTAAAGACGCCGCACCACGCAGAGGCTTACGCCCTCCGGCGTACAGGTTACTCGCGGCGCGCGGCGCGGCGAAAAATAGGGACATGTTTGATTTTTCGGTCGCGACGGTCGAGATCCCACGCGCTACGACGAAAAATCAAACATGTCCCTATTTTTCCAAGTAGTCGGCGCGCAAAGCGGGGGACTGCTCGAGCGCGCGCGCGAGCAGCAGCGCGGGCGCGTCGGCGCGCAGCTCGTGCCCATCCTGGATGAGCCAGATCGCCGACAGCACCGCCTGCGCGAACCCCCATGCCCGCGCGCGCTCGACGTCGATGCCGAGCGCCGCGCCGAACCGCTCGAGCCGCCGTTCCGCGACTTCGAGCGTAGACAACTCCGGCAGCCCAAGCGAGTTGCGCAGCATCGCGCCAAGCTCGTACTCGAGCTCGCCGATCACCCCCTTGGGATCGATCGCGAGCCAGCCGCGCGTGTCGTCGCGCAGCACGTTGTAGTGCTGGAGATCGCCGTGCAGCAGCGCCGGGTTGCGTTGCGTGAGACAGAGCTCGGCGTAGATCCGCTGCGCGGGCTCCACGAGCTCGCGCGGCACGCGCTCATCGCCGATCGCGAGATAGTTCGCGAAGGCGGTGCCCCACTCGTCCACCGTGGGGCAGCCGGTGGGCGGGTCGCGTGGCGACATCCGGCCGATCAGGGCCGCGAGGATGTCCGTGGCCTCGTCGTCTCGGCCCGCGAGCGCGACGCTTGCGAGCTGCTCGCCGGGCTGCACGTGCTCGAGCAGAGCCGCGCCGCCGACCTGCTCGTAGACCCGCACCACGCCGCGACCCTCGAACGCGGCCGCGACTTCGCCCGAGCGCCATTCGTCGCCGGCGTGCTTCGCGATCTTCATGACGACGGGCTTGCCGGCGCGCTTGCCGTAGACGAGCACCGACGTCTCGGTCGCGGCCGCGCGCTCGATCGTCACGCCCCAGGCCCGCGCGCGCTCGACGACCCGTTGGTTGACCTCTTTGCTCACGGCGACGCTCGGCTCGCGAGCTCGGGCGGCTTGCTCAAGGTCTCGTAGACCCGCGCGGCCGCGCCTTTCACACGCCAAGTGGTCGGAATATGGAACTCCCTCGGCTGCACGGATGTGGAGCTCGCTGCCGCTAGTCGGGCCTGCCGACATCCACGCCGTCGTAAGCCGCACCCTGCACCGTCGCGCGGCGCCTGAGCTCCGCACTGCGCTGCTCGAGGCTGTCGGGCGTGTGCTGCTCGACGCGCACGACGCGCAATGTCGCGGCAGGTGCGCCCTCGTGCGGTGGGAGCAGCGTCGCGATCTTGTAGTCGTCGGCGACGAGCAGAACGGAGAGCGCCTCGAGCGCGCGCACGTCCGGGCTCGAGAAGCGGTATTCCCAGCGCAGTCGCCTGTCGACGCGCAGTGTCTTGGCGGCGCGCAGCTCGGCGAAGCGCTCTTGCAGCTGCGCGTGCGTGGGGGCCGCGTCGAAATGCTGCGCGCGTGCGACGGCGGCGACGACGACCGCCGCGGCGGCGAGCGCGACCACGACGGCACGCGAGAATGTCGGCCCGGGGCGCGTCATGCGGGTGTCGCGAGCTTGAGGCCGACGATGCCCGCGACTATCAAGCCGATGCTCGCGAGCGATCAGCACGAGCCAAGCTGCGGTCTGCGACATCGCGCACTCCTAGGGTCAGACCCCAGGGCCAGACCCGGCCCGGTCAGTGCGCTACGGCTCTGGCCCCGGGGTCTGACCCTAACGCGGCGGATTATGGCATTCGGCGCGACGAGCGCCACGGCGGGGCAAGCCTGTCCCCGGGATCTGACCCTGGTCTGACCCTGGTCCGACCCCAAGGTCTGACCTTAAGCGAAGATCTGGCGATCGCGGATCTTGCTCGGGCTCGTGTAGGACTCCGACCACCACGGCTTCTCGCCGGGGTTGCGCGGCGGTTTCCGGAGCGCGAATGGTTTCTTGTCGGCCTTCGCCTCTTTCTCCGCCACGCGGAAGTGATAGTGATCGAAGATCCGCAGGGCCTCGATCATGTACGACACCGCGATCCGGCGGTTCTTGATCAGCAGCAGATTCTCGCCGTTCTTCGTGTCGGCGGGATCCGAGAAATTGTATGAGCCCATGTACACGCGCGCGCTCGGCTTGTCGAAGTCGATCACCACGAACTTGTGGTGCATCCGCGTGCCGAAGCCGCCCGACGGCTCCGACTTGAACGGCTCCGGCACGCCCTTGCCGAGCTCGGACGCGAACACGGGCTCCACGTTGCCGTCCGGCTTCTGCACGTCGAGACCGCCGACCTTCTTGTCCGAGATGCCGTAGACGAAGATCGCCGGGTCGTCGGTGACCTTCTTGATCGCCTCCTTGATCGGCCCCTCGGTCTGGAACAGAAACGCGAGCGAGTAGAACACGCTCGACGTCGCCTTCGTCTTGATGTCCTCGGCGATCTTCGCAAGCAGGGCCGTCGGCGCCCCGTGCGGCGAGAACGCCACGCTCACGTTCAGGTCGGAGAGCCCGAGCGGGATCAGCTGCGTGGACGCAGACGCGCCGAAGCCTCGCGCGTCGAGATTCCAGTAGTTCTCGAACGCGTCCGCGAACGGCTTGATCGCCTTCGCGCCGTGCAGCACGAGGGCGTTGTTCGCCTGCACGAAGAGGCCGCGCCAGGAAAAGTTGGTCGACCCGCACACCACGATCCGGCCCTTCGGACCTTCGACGACGATCGTCTTGTTGTGCTGGAGCTTGCCCATCTTCTGGCGCTTCACGTTCGCGGCGCCGGCCGAGGCCACGAGGCGCGCCGCCGCCGCCGTCTCGGCGGAGCCGGCCTCGCCGTGATCGTCGGAGTCGTCCACGATGACTCGCAGACGCGCGCCGAGCTTCTCGAGGCGGCTCACGATGTCGGGCTCGTTCAAGTCGTAGGCGACGACGCGCACCTTCGCGCTCTTGTCCGCGATCGCCTTGTCGAGCACCTCGAGGATCGCGGCCCGCGCCTCGAAGCCCATCCACTCGAGCGCCTCCTTCGTGAGCGGATGCGTGGGCACGAACCCGAGCCCGTCGGCAGCCTTGGCCGGCAGCAGCGTGGAGATCTTGCCCTTCGACTCGAAACGGTCGACGAACGCCTGCGACGACACGAAGCCGCGCGTGAAGGTGACGTTGAGCTTGCCGGGATACGTCTCGCGGCGCAGCTCGATCGCGACCTCCTGGGATATGCCGTAGCTCAGCACGTCCTGCGCGTTCATGAACACGGGCGTCACGCGATAGAGGAACGGGCCGTCGAGATCGGCGTTGCGCGGAAAGTGCACCCAGCGAAACTTCTGGATCGGCGACAGGCGCGTCGACAGGATGTTCGGGTTCACCTGGTCGCCGGCCTTCGGGAACGACAGGCGGTTCGGGAGTGCGTAGAACCGGTCGCCCTTGGGTTCTTTGTACTCGATCGCGAAGCCGACGAAGTCGGTGGGCGGCTTGTCCTTCTTCCAGTTCATCGCGAGCAGCGTCATGCCGTCGCCGCGATGCAGCTTGAGGGTGAAGGGCGCCGCCGTGTTCTTGCCCGAGACCTGGAACTCGCCCGCCATGGCCGCCTCCGAGTCGTGTGGTTGCGCGCTCGCGTTTGCGCCGGGCGTCTGCGGCCCGGATGAGCACAGCTTACGCCGCGGCGCGCGCGGGGACAGTCAACTACCTGTCACTTCGTGCATGTCGCACTTAGGCGTTGGCATCGACCTGTACGACATTGCCACCTAGGTGACCGTCACCAAGACGACTCACTCCATCCTGCGCATTCGTGTAATTGGCAGCGTCGACGTTGGCCAGGCGGTCGGGGTCGAATGACTGGCCCGACATATCCTGCTCGCCCTTCAGGCCGCCGAGCGCGTTAAACGTCGCGAGATCGAGTTGCCGGTTCGCGTTCTCCGCTAGGTCATACGCGAGATACTGCGCAAGCGCGCCGCCCAGACTGTGACCCGTGACGTGCAGCGGACTTTCCTCCGGCACGTTGTTCTCGATCCATTCCTCGAAAGCCTGTCCACCCAACGCCGAATGTGCTGAGGAATGCCGAGATTCATGTCGGCGTAGGAATCGCTGGCGGCCGACTCCGTGCCGGTGACCGCGGCGATGTATTCGTTCGTCGTCTCGTTGAAGAAGACCACGCCATGGAATCCCGAATTCGGGTCGTTGGTCTCGTGAATCGCCGCGTAACCGGCCGGAGGAGTGATGGAAGAACCGTAGTTGTATACGGCGGCGCTGGCTTCGGCGAGGCTTCTCGGATCGGTCGGCATGGTCTTCTTCCTTATAAATGTTCCATTGCCTGTTGAGTAAGAGTGGTGCGCTAGGAACACACCCTCAGGACCTTGAGCCTGGAAGAGCTGTACTTACCCGGTGCTTCGACGTACACGAAAGCGACAGCGCAGCCACTCGGAGAAATCGCGACGGCGTGCGCTTCACCTTGCAGCAGCGTCTCAGCAGAACCATCCGGGCGCAGGAGAAAGACAGCCGCATCCCGGGGAAACCTGGCCCCGGACTTTCGCGGATCGGTTCCGACGGCCACGAAGCCCTCTCGCGTGGCGAAGTACTCGTTGAACTGATTCCATGGCGCTGTCACTTGGTACCGCGTGACTGTGCCGTCTGGCGTCATCCACCACAGCGGGCGCGGCATGCCGGCCGGCCAGGGACTCGATGTCATCCTTCTCGCCGGATCGTAGTATTGGCTGTTGATGAGATACGCGCTCTTGAACGCGTAATGGGCAATTCCTGCCGTGTCCCAATGATTGAGCCCGATCTCGATCGGCGATGAAGCGCTCTTGTTGAGGAGGCGAACAGGCGTGTTGTCCATGCGCTGAACACCGCCGAGGGGACCACGGTCCAGCGAACCGTGCTCCGAAGGCAAAGGCACGATATCGCGGTCGCGATCCGCTTCGTCAGTTCGAAGCTGACACGTGACGCTACTCACGCGACGGTAGTCGATGGGCGCTTCCTGACCGGGTGTACCGAAGAACGCCGTTCTCTCGTCGACGTCGAGCATGTACGCGAGAGTGCCATTGGCTGCGCACAAGGTTCGAACGTTCTCGCGGTAAGTACGAACGCCCTTGGCCAGATTCCAGATTGCGATGGTGGAGGTATGTCCCGGCTCGCCGGGCCCACTGCCCTTGAACGCAACTTCCTCGTCGGAGAGCCAGGTCGTCATGGAGCGACTATCGGCCCACACGCCGGAATCCGTGATCGGCGGACCCGCTCCAGCTCTACCGCACTCGACCAAGATCGCTGCTCCGAGAAAGGCGCATGCCAACCAGATCGCGCGAGCGCATCGTGTACCGACGCGCCTCGACACCGACTGGGACGACACCACCTGTTTCCGCTTTAAATTGTTACGGGCATACGGCAGAAGTTGATCGGATCACGTGCGGTGATCTGCTCCATTTGTCTTCTCCCCGTTGCCCCGCGGTGCGCGACAAGCGTCGCTCTTCTCGCTTCGAGGTCGCGCGAACGTAGCACCACCAACTAACATTCGCAACTGCGAGACCTAGAGATTGGCAGGGAGTGTCGACCAAGCTCTAGTCGCGAACTTGGTTGGGTATGACGACTCGGAAAACCAGTGGGCCGTTGCGACCGACCAGCGCGCCTTGTCGCCATACGGCTAATAGAATATAGAATAATGAGTTCTGCGTATGAGTCGGCTACTCCCACTCGATCGTCGCCGGCGGCTTGCCGGAGATGTCGTAGCGATCCGGCAGAACACCGGTGGCTCGGTGTCGACGAGGTACGCGCCGTCGAGCACCAGCATGTGGAGGTGAATATTGAGATTGAGCGCAGACCCAAATCTCTGGATCAGCGTCACGGCGCCCGTCGCACCACTCCCGCGCGTCAGCCGCACCTTCTTGAGAATGTGTGCCGAGATCGTTCGATAGATGATCCCGAGCACCTGCGTCAGCGTCCTCGGGTCCGTGGCCAATAGGAACCGCAACGCCAACGGCAGCGACAGCACCCACTGGCGTAGCGGTTTCTTGGGTAACACTTCGTCGGCCCAGGAGCGCGGCGCTGTCCGTCATCCGCCGGGCGCCGCAGGAGGGGCAGAAGCCGCGGCGTTTGCAACTGAACGCGACGAGCTTCTCGGCCTGACAGTCCTCGCAGCGCACGCGCAGAAAACCGTGCTCGAGGCGACCGCACTTCAGGTACGCCGCGAACTCCTCCTGGACGTACTTCGGTAAAGGTCGGCCAGCGCTCGGCAGCGAGAAGAAGGAATCGTCAGTGACGCGTGCCGACGGACGAAATGCGCCCGAGGTAGACGCGCACCGCGTTACCGAGCCCGAGCGCGAGCGCGTCGGCGATCAGCGCGTGGCCGATCGACACCTCGTCGACGCCGGCCGGGATCGCGCAGAGGTCGCCCAAGTTCGCGAGGTTGAGGTCGTGCCCCGCGTTCACGCCGAGGCCGAGCGAGCGGGCGCGGTCGGCCGCGGCGGCGAAGCGCGCGAGCGTCGCGCCGGAGTCCGGGCCACCGTGCGCGGCCGCGTACGGCTCGGTGTAGAGCTCGATGCGGTCCGCGCCGAGGGCTTTCACCGCGTCGAGCTCGCGGCTCGCCGCGTCCATGAAGAGACTCACGCGGATTCCGGCAGCGCGCAGCTCGGCGACGACGGGCGCCAGACGCTCGCCGTCGCGCGCGAGGTCCCAGCCGTGATCGGACGTGCGGGCGGCCGGGTCGTCCGGCACGAGCGTGCACTGCGCCGGCTGCGCGCGCCGCACGATCTCGAGCAGGCCGTGGAACGGGTTGCCCTCGACGTTGAGCTCGACCCCCGGTGCCACCTGGCGCGCGCGCTCGAGCAGCGCCGCAATGGCGTAGACGTCCTTGGGCGTAGCGTGGCGCTCGTCGGGCCGCGGATGCAGCGTGATGCCGTGCGCGCCTGCCTCGATGCACGTTCGCGCCGCGTCGACGACGCTCGGAGTCGTGCCCGCGCGCGCGTTGCGCAGCAGCGCAATCTTGTTGAGATTGACGCTGAGGCGGGTCATCGCGGGGCGCCGCCGCTAGCTCGCGTACCGAACTTCGCCACGGCACTGCACGACGCCGCTGCCCGCGACGATCTCGCCGATCGCATACGCGTGCTCGCCGGCGCCGTTCAGGTGCTCGAGCACGGCGTCGGCGTTGCGCTCCCTGCACACGAGCGCGAGCCCGACGCCGAGATTGAACGCGCGGAGCATGTCGGCCGCGCTCGACCCGGCCGCGCGGCGGATCCGATCGAAGACGGCCGGCGTCTGATACAGGCCGAGGTCGATGCTCGCGTCGAGGCCGTGGGGGAGGATCCGGTCCAGGTTCTCGCGGATGCCGCCGCCGGTGATGTGCGCGAGCCCGGTTACGACCGCGCGCGGGAACAGGCCCTTGAGCGACTGGTAGTAGCAGCGATGCGGCTCGAGCACCGCGTCGAGGAACGTCGTGCCGCCCACCTGCTCGTCGGCGAGCGCCGGCGTGCGCTTCAAGAGGTCGCGGATCAGCGTGTAGCCGTTCGTGTGCGGGCCCGACGAAGCGAGCGCGATCACCACGTCGCCGCGCCGGATCTTCGAGCCGTCGATGACTTTGTCGCGCTCGACGACGCCGACTATGCTCGAGCCCAAGACGTAGACGCCGCTCGCGACGACGTCGGGCTGCTCGGTGGTCTCGCCGCCGGTGAGCGCACAGCCCTGCGCCGCCGACGCGGCGGCGCAGGCGCTCACGATTCGCGTGATGGCGCTCTTCTCCATGTGGCCGCAGATGATCAGGTCTTGCACCGCAAGCGGCTCGGCGCCCATCACGACGCAGTCGTTGATCAAGTGGTTGATCATGTCGTAGCACACCGACTCGATGCGGTCGTGCTTGAACGCGAGCACCTGCTTGCTGCCGGGCTCCTCGGTCTTGAGCACGAGCACCGGATCGCGGTAACGGCGCGCCTCGAGCGCGAACAGCGACGAGAACGCGCCGACCTTGTTCAGCACGCGCGCGTCCTTGCCGTCGATGACGGCCGACAGCCCGGCCTTGGTGTCGTTGGCGACGTCGATGTCGACGCGGTACTTCATGCGAAAAATGGGGACATGTTGGCTTTCGGCGGTCCGCGGAGTGAAAAACAGGGACATGTTACGTTTCCGTGGGCCGTGTGCGCCAACCGAAAAGGCAACATGTCCCTATTTTCCGAGGCAGAGAGGCAGGATCTCGCGCAGGCTGTGCACGACCGGCACGCCGGGCGACTCGAGCCGCCAATACGGCACGTGCTTCCAGATCGCGCCGAGGCCCGCGCCGAGCGCGCCGGCGATGTCGGCCTCGGGGTTGTCGCCCACGAAGATCGTCTCCGCCGCTCCGACGCGGCAGCGCTCTAGCGCGCGGCGGAAGATCTCGGCATCGGGCTTGCGCACGCCCTCGGCGCCCGAGATCAGCACGGCGTCCAACGCATCGGCGAGACCGAGGGCGGCGAGCTTCTGCGCCTGACGCGCTGCGCCGCCGTTCGTGATGACCGCGAGCTTCTTGCCGTGCGCGCGCAGCGTCGCGAGCGTCTCGCGCGTGTCGTCCGACAACGTGCAGTGCCGGTCGTAGCTCGTCCAGAAGTACTCCACGAGCCACTCGGCGAGCGCAGCGGGCAGGCCCCACTCGCGCACGAGCCGCGCGTAGCCTTCCGACTTCTCGCCGTGGCCGTGGTCGTCCATCTCGAGCGCGCGGCGCACGAAGACGTCTTTCGGCACGGCGGCGAGATCGCGGGCGAACGCGTCGTATTGCTCGCCGACGAGCGCGGCCGCGAGCGCGTCGCGGTCATAGAGCGTGCCGTCGAGGTCGAAGAAGACAGCCTCGATCATCCGCTATGGCCGTTTCGGCGGCGGCGACGCGTACACGTTCCAGTTGCGCCGCTCCATCATCTTCGCGGGCTCCGCAAGCGGCGTGAAACCGAATCGGCGGTACAGCTCGTGCGCGTCGAGCGTGCCCAACATCCAGCGCCGCATCCCTTGGAGCTCCGGATGACTCATGACGCATTCCACGAGCCACTTGCCGAGGCCGCGGCCTCGATACTCGGGCAGCACGAACACGTCGCCGAGATACGCAATCGTGGCGCGATCCGAGATCACGCGCGCGAAGCCGACTTGGCGCGCGCCGTCGCGCAGCGCGAAGCACAGCGACCCGCGAATCGACCGCGCCACCGTTTCGCACGGGATACCCTTCGCCCAGTAGGACTCGACGAGAAACGCGTGGATCACGTCGAGGTCTTGATCAGCCGGATCGCAGCTCACCACGAGCGAGTCGCGGCTCCAACGCCGGTGGACGACTGGGCCCTCGGACACGTCGGCGCTCCGCTCAGTGCGCCGCCGGCCGTCCCGACACCGGGTTGGCGTAGTGGAACGGCAGCGGCAGGACCTCGGGAAACGGCGGCCGCACCGGGCCGCGCAACGCCCGGTCCGGCGGCGCCAGGCTGCTCGGCGGCGTAAACGGCGGCGCGGCGCTCGGGTCCGGAGTGCCGGCAACCGCGCCGACGCCCGGGTCCGACCCGACACCCGGATCGGGCCGGAACTCGGCGCCCGACGCGACCGCGGCCCAGCCGCCGTGATACGGCGCGGCCCACGTGTAATCGAGGTCCATCGCCGCGAGCTTCCAGACGCCGTCCTCGAGCACGACCTCGCTCTCGTAGACGCCGGCGAGCCACTCGCCTTCCGCGCCGGCGCGGCCGCCGACTTGCAGCACGCGCTCGCGGATCTTCGCGCTCGAGCCGTCGGGCGCGACGTCGATCACCGGCTGCGTGGTCTGATGGATCGCGAAGACGCCCGCCGGCCGGCCGTCACGCGGATAGAGCGCCCGCAGCGCCGCGCGGATCTGCTCGCGTCCCGCGTAGACGCCCAGTTGCCCGACCTCGCCCCAGCCATCCGCCGCGAACAGGTCCGCGACGTCGTCCCAGCGCATCTCGTCCAAGTAGTAGCTGTGCGCGTTCAGCAGGTTCTCCGCGGCGTCGTAGGCGGCCGCGACCGCGGCCGCGCGCTCGACGGCCGCGAGCCGGTCCGCGAGGGAGCCCGTGCGAGGAGCGCGCCAGGGGTCGGTCGACGCGCGCGCGCTCGGGGGCGCCGGCGGCGTGGCGGGCCGCGCATCGTCCGGGTACTGCGGCAGCGCGCCGGTGGCCGGATTGGCGAAGTGCAGCGGCGGAATCGAGAACTTCGGGTAGACCGCGTACACCGCGGTCGGCGGCCGGTCCGGCGGAAACTCCGTGCTCGGCGGCGGCACCGGCTCCGCGCTCTTTGCCCAACCTTGCGCGTAGTCGGTGATGAAGCGCGGATAAAGGCGCATCGCGGCGATCTTCCAGACGCCGCGCTCGCTCACGTAGCGGTTCTCGAAGATCGACTCGCGCCACTCGGCGCGATACGCGCCGTCGCGCATGCCGCCCCATTGCACGAGCTCGAGGCCGCGCGCTTGCGCGCTCGCGCCGTCGGGCGCGACGGTGACGAGCGTTTGCAGCTGCACGTGATCGTTGAGCTCACCCCGCCGCAATCCTTGGGGGCCGAATTGCTCGAGCGCGCGGCGGATGCTCGGCTTGCCGGCGTAGACGCCTTGATTGCCGAGCTCGAGCGTGGCGTCGGCCGCGAACAGGTCCGCGACGTCGTCCCAGCGCTTGCGGTCGACGTAGTAGCCGTACGCGTGTTGGAGGTTGGTGACCGCCGCCTCGTCGCCGAGGCGCGCGGCGCGGCGCTCGAGGTCGGCGACGCGCGCGTCGATGTCCGCCGGCGGCGCGTCGGCCGCCCGCGGCTCGACTGTTCGGTCAATCACGGGGGGCGGCGACGGCGTGCCCGCGCGCCGCGGGTCGAAGTGCAGCGCGAACGTGCAGTCGCTCGCGAGGTAGCTGTCGCAGGAGTCGCTCGGCGGCGCGCTCGGCGCCGCCGGGGCGCGCGGCTGAGTCCAGCCGCGGTCGTATGGCGCGGTGAACTGCGTCGCGTAGGTGAGCTCGGAGATTTTCCACGCGCCGCTCTCGAACACGTAGCGGTTCTCGTAGACGCCGCCGACCCAGGTGGCGTTGGCGCCGAAGCCGCCGAGCAGCGCGAGCACGTGCCAGCGGCCGCGCGCGGTGCGGCCGCCGGGATCGAGCGTGACCACCGGCTGGAACACGATGTGCGGATAGAGGCGGCCCTCCGCGAGGCCGAGCCGGCCCTGCCCCACTTGCTCGAAGAACAGCTTGCGGATCGCTTCGCGGCCGACCATCGGGCCTTGCGCGTAGTGGCCCACGCCTTGGTCCGCGAACAGCTCGGCGAAGTCGTTCCAGAGACCGAGCTCCGCATAATGGCCATAGGCCGCTTGCAGCCGCTTGATCGCGCGGATCGATTCCGTCTGGCGCACTTGCTCGGCGAGACGGTCGACGCGCTCGACCTCGTCGAGCCGGCGTGCGCTCTGCGCTGTTGCGGTCGTGGACGCCGCAACCGCGAGCAGCGCCGCTGCGATCGACTTCGTCGCGTAGGAAAGACAGCTCATAGGAGTCCTGTGATTCGCGCCATTCGCTCGTTGATTTGGCCGAGCAGCATCCCGGCATTGCTCGCCGAGCCCTGGCCATGCGCCCGCGTGATCTTCATGAGTGCGACGGCCTCTCGACAGCTCTGGGCCGCCAGCGCTCGTTCGGTGTGCGGCGGCGTCAAGTATTCGATCGCGAGCTCGATGGCGGCGGCGGCGGCCAGGAGAATCTTGCCGTCGTCGCCAATGGCCTTTTTCCGCGCAACGGCAAGGTCGGAGTGCGCCGCTTCGAGCTCGGCGCGCGCCGGCGCGGTCGGGTCCTTCGGTGCCTCGGCCATGGGTGGCTCGACGCGCCGCGTCAGCGCTTCACGGGCTTGCCATAGACCTCGATGCGGCCCACGTTCGCGTAACCGCCCGGGCCGTGCCCGCTGCCCGGGAAGAGATCGGCGAAGCCGACCTCGTCGACCTTGCGCAGATCGGGGCTCGCGACCCAGTTGCCGACCGTCACCACCCGGTCGATGTCGAGCTTCATCCAGCGCACGTCCGCGATCGAGACGTCGTCGACGTTGAAATCCAAGGAGGGCCCGGTGGCGTGATCGCCCACGAGCCAGGTGCCGTCGGCGAGCTTGACGATGGGTCGCACCTGATGGAAACCGGAGGTCCGCACGGTCCAGCGGATCTTGGCGAGCGGATCGCTCAAGTCGACGAAGTTGTCGCGGTCGCGCAGCGACGCGGCGGTCGGCGACGTGGTCGTGCCGGTCCAGAGGTTCATCGGGTAGAGGTCCGATTGGCCGCGCACGGCGACGAGCTGGATCTCCTTACCCGACGCGCCGTGCAGCGAGAGCGCGAGCTTCGGGCTCGCGACGCCCCCCTGCGACGCGGGCCACGCGCCGTGATCGTCGGGCGGCGTCTTGAGCGCCTGCCAGCCTTCGCTGAAGAACAGCGGCGGGCGCGACGGCGGCGCTTGGGCCGCCGCGGCCGGCGCTTGCGCCAATGCGCTCCCGGCTGCGCCGCAAACGATGAGCGTGACAAGGACCTTGAGCCAACGTGTCATTGGTGTCTCCCCCTGCGCTGAATTCTAGGTGCGATCGCCGACCTGTTCGATCCCGTCGACATGCGGGAGTCGCGATCGAAGCCGTCGAGGTAGCTTAGCCGCAAACGCCGCCGCGCGTCGCGCCATCGGCCGTGCTAGCTTTGACGCAGTCCGAGCGCCGGCAACTGGACGAACAGCGACGCGCCGATGATCGCGTGTCGATGAGAGCCGATTCGCCATGCGTATTTTCTTGAGCTATGCCAAGGAAGACCGCGCCTCGGCGGACGCGATTCGCCTGGCACTGGAGGGCGACGGCCACGACGTGTTCTTCGACCGCGACGACCTGCCGCCCGGCGGGGAATTCCATATCCGGATCCGGCGCGCGATCGAGAGATCGGCCCTGGTGATCTTTCTGGTGAGCCCGAAGGCGCTCGACGCCGGCAGCTACACGCTCAACGAGATCGCGATCGCCGAGAAAACGTTGCGGGCGCCCGACGACCGAATCCTGCCGGTACTCCTCGAGCGCGTGAACGTGCAGGAGTTGCCCCCGCTGCTGCGCTCAGTCACGTTCCTCGAGACCCCGAGCAATCTGACCGCCGCGGTGGTAGACGCGGTCTACAGGATCGCGCGCGAGCGACGCCGCAAACGGCTGTACAAGATCGCGCCGATCGCGGCGCTCTGCGCGTGCGCCGCGGTCGGCGCGGGCTGGTATCTCGCCACGCGCGACGCGCCGGCCACGCGCGCCGGCAGGGACGGCACGCCCGCGGCGCTCGTGCCGGCGGGCAACTTCACGATGGGCGACGACGAGTCGTGGCCCGTCCACGACGTCTATGTGGACGCGTTCTACATGGATCGACTCGAGACGACGACCGGGCGCTACGCACAATTTCTCGCGCGCACGGGCTCCGACCGCACGCCGGACTACTGGGACGAGGTCGCGGGCAAAGACGATCTGCCGGTCATCGGCGTGAGCTGGAACGAGGCGAACGCCTACTGCCGCTGGGCCGGCAAGCGCTTGCCGACGGAGGCGGAATGGGAAAAGGCCGCGCGCGGCACCGACGGCCGGCCGTTCCCTTGGGGCGACGCGCCGCCGACGCTCGATCGCGCGAACTACGAGAACGCATCCCCAGGACCGTACGACGGCGCGCTGTCGCCGGTCGGCACACACCCGCCCGGCAGGAGCCCCTACGGCGTCGACGATCTGGCCGGGAACGCCTCCGAATGGGTCGCCGACTGGTATTCGGAGAGCTTCACGAGCGACGACGTCTACAATCCGCGCGGCCCGAGCGACGGCACCGGCAGAGTCATCCGCGGCGGCGGCCGCTACGACCCCGCCTATCGGCTGAACGCGTCGGCGCGCCAGTACGCGAGCCCGGACATGCGCTCCGACGACATCGGTTTCCGCTGCGCGAGCGATCCCTGACGCAGGCGCAGCGCGAACCCCTCGGATTCGAGGAACCCCGCCAGAGCTGCTCAGGACAGGCTTCCTGAAAGAAAAGCTCTCTTCCCGAGACTATTGTTCCCAGCGATCGAAGGAAGAGCCGTTTCGTCTCGATGTCGACCCACCAGACCTTCGATCAGATCGCGCGGGAACAGCACGCCATGATTAGGCGCATCGCCTCGAGCCATGAAAGCCAGGCCCATCTGATCGAGGAGCTCGTGCAGGACATCTACCTGGCGATTTGGCGGGCGCTGCCCTCGTTTCGCGGGGATTCCTCCCTGCGCACGTTTGTCGCGCGTATCGCGACCAATCGCGCCGTGACGCACGTGGCCCGTGCGCTGCGATTGCCGCGCACGGCCGAGCTCAGCGAGGACATCCCGGCACCCGGCGAGAATCCGGAGAGCCACGCCATAACGACCGACCGGGCGGCCAAGCTGACCTCGGCGGTGCGGGCCCTGCCGCTCGCCTACCGCCAGGCGGCAATGCTGACCCTGGAAGGGCTGACCACAAAAGAGATCGCCGACGTCCTCGGCATCACGACCAACGCAGTCGCCATCCGGATGTCGAGGGCGAAGGACCTGCTTCGCGAGCTAATTGGAGAGAAGTTGTGACGACATCGCGAGATGCCTATTGGGATGAGCTGGGGATCGCGTGGCGCGCGATCAAACCCGAGATCGCGACACTGACTCCGCGCCTCGAAGCGCGCCTGCGCCGCCAGTCATTGTCGATCACCGCAGCTCTGGTCGTCGGCTTGCCTCTCAGCGCCGCGGGCTTGCTGCTCTGCGTGTTCACGATCTGGAGCGGTCTTGCCACGGGCACGTGGAATTTCGTGACCCGCGGCGTCGCCATCGGACTGATGTCGTCGATGGCCGCCATTGCGCTGTCGATGCTGCTGCCTGTGAGGGCAAGCGATGCCGCCGGAGTGTTGTCGGAAATGCTCGACCTTGCGATCGCCCGGGCGCAGCGAGCGCTCGCGACGATTCGGCTGGGATACTACGTGTGCGCGGTCGCCGCCGTGTTCGGTTTGGTAGGCGCCGCCACCCGCACCTATCTCACGAGTCCGCCGCAGCTGTCTCCCGCTGTCGACTTGGCGGTGCTCGCGGTTTTCGTGCTCGGACTCTTCCTCTGCGACCGCCGTGTCAGGGTCAACCTCGAGAAGTTGCGTTACCTGAAGCGCGTGCTTGCCGTTGAGGGCTGAACGCAAATGATCGTTCACGCCGACAATGTCTTCAAGAAGTTCGGACGGTTCGATGCGCTTCGCGGTTTGAGCTTTAGCGTGCCGGAGGGCAGCGCCTTCGCCCTCATCGGCGCCAACGGCGCCGGCAAGACCACCACCATCAAAGTGCTGATGAACATCATCGCGCCGACCACAGGTGACGCTACCGTGCTCGGCGTAAACACGCGCGCCGTCTCGCCCAAAGAGTTGGCGCAGATCGGCTATGTCTCCGAGAACCAGCACATGCCGGGGCGCATGACCGTATCGGCGTACCTCGACTATCTGCGGCCGTTCTACGCGAGTTGGGATCGTGCGCTCGAAGCGGACCTCTTAGGTCAGCTCCGCTTGCCGCCCGAGCGCAGGATCAAGGACCTGTCGCATGGCATGCGGTTGAAGATGGCGCTGGCCTGCGCCCTGCCCTTTCGCCCGAAGCTGCTGGTGCTCGATGAGCCCTTCAGCGGGTTGGATCCGCTGGTGCGCGACGAGCTGTTGGAACGCCTAATGCGTCACGCGGGTGAGATGACGATCCTCATCTCCTCCCACGAGCTCGCGGAGATCGAGCTCTTGACGACCCATGTCGCCTTTCTCGATGGCGGCAGGCTCTTGTTTCAGGAGGCCATGAGCGACCTCACGGCGCGCCTGCGGAAGGTGCTCGTGACACTGGACGCCGCGGCCCATGCCCCGGCGCAGACCCCGAAGGAATGGCTCGAAGTGCGCGCTGTCGGCAACCTGCTCAGTTTCGTCGATACGCGTTTCTCCGAGCAGGATCTGACGGCGCGCGTTGCCGCCGTGGTCGGCAAGGTGCGCCACATAACGACCGAGCCCATCGCGCTCCGCTCCATCTACACCACGCTCGCGCGCGCCGTTCGCGACGAGAGCGCTCGAACATGATCCGGCATATCTTCAGACGGGATTGGCGGGAGCTTTGGCCTCTCGTCGCGATCGTGACGGCGGTGCAGGTGACCAATGCCGCGCTTTGGTTCGCATTGGGACACTTCAGAGAGCCGCAGGGGCTGGTGATCGTCGCGCAGGTGTTTTCATTAACGATATTTCTCGGGCTCGCGGTACTGATCACCGCGGCGGTGCAACTGGATCTGCTGCCCGGTGTTTCGCAGGACTGGCTCGTTCGCCCGATCAGCCGCAGGGACCTGCTGTGCGCAAAGCTTCTGTTCGTTCTGGCCGCCGCCCACGCTCCCATGCTGCTGGCCGACCTGGCCCACGGCACAGCCGCGGGTTTCGGCCTGCGCGATTCGCTCGCGGCGGCCCTGTCCCGGAACGCTCAGGTGCTGCTGTTCTTCAGTCTGCCGGTGCTGGCCATTGCGGCGATGACCAGAACGCTCGTGCAGGTCGTGGCGGGGATGCTGGCAATCTGGTTGACGGTTACCGTTGCGATAATCGCCGGCGTACTGGTGCGCGGCGGCATTGCGCCTCCGTTTGCCGGAAGTGGAATGCAATGGATGACGCCGGCGTTCTGGTCCGTGCTCGCGCTGTTGGCGGCCGTCGTGATCATCCCAATGCAGTATTTTCGCCGGGCCACGCTACCGGGACGCTCTGTGGCAGTGGCGGCGGTGGTTCTCGCGCCAATGCTCAGCCTTTCGACCTGGGCGCCGGCGTTCGCCGTCCAGCAGTGGCTTTCGCCCGCTCCCGACACCGCGGAGCCCATGACGATTGCTTTCGATCCGGGCATCGGACGCTCCGTCGCTCTGCCGGCCTCGCCTTCCGCCGACGTCGTGCTGCTGCCCCTTCGCGTTTCAGGTCTTACAGCGCAGTCGATCGTGATGAACGATCGCGCCGAGGTACGCCTCGTACGCGGCGACGGAACGATGCTCTATAGAGCACGAACGGTCGCCGGTATCGGCTACGGCGATGACTTTCCGGTGCAGACCGCGGCTGGAGGAGATATCGAGACGCATCAGCGCGTCGTGTTTCCGGACAACGTCTACGAGCTCGTTCGCGGCCAGTCCGTGCGTATGGAGATCGACTACTCGCTGACGCTCTTTCACATGGAGGCCGCGAGGACGATTTCGCCGGTGAACGGCGATGAGCGATTCGCCGAGCTCGGATGGTGCAAGACCAAGATCGATCAGGAGGGCGACGACGTCGAGCTCGGCTGCATCAAGACCGGCGGTGCACCGATGTGCGTGAGCGTTACGCTCGAGAATCCCGCGAACGGACGGCGCAATCCGGAGCGCCACTATTGCGCTCCGGACTACACGCCATACCCGGCGCATGTCTATCCCGATTCCACGAGTCAATTCGGCGCGGACCTCCAATTCCGCGATTCGGACGGACTCGCAACCTATCCCGTCGATGGCTCGCAGCTCGCCGACGCGCAAGTGGTCTTGAAGTCCTATTCGCCGGTGGCTCACTTCACGCGCCGCCTCGTCATCCCTGAGATCCGACTCGAGGATTGGGCGGCGGTCGAAGGCGATCCCCAAGTGCTCCGCGGGTTGCCGTGACTACGATTGGATCGCGCGGCGCTACAATCCGCACCCATGCGATCCGTGGCACCGCTGTTGCTCGCCCTTGGCGCATCCGCGACCGCGGTCGCGGCGCCTACGCCCGACGTCGTGACGCTCTCGATCGTCGCGACCACCGATCTGCACGGCAACATCGCGCCGCGCAATGACCAGGGCGGGCTCGCCATGTTCGGCGGGTATCTCAAGAATCTTCGCGCGGCGCGCGCCGCGGACGGCGGCGCCGTCTTGGTCGTGGATTCGGGCGACACGTTCCAGGGCGGCATCGACTCGGACTTGAGCGAGGGCGCCGTCGTCATCGACGCCTACGCGGCGCTCGGCTACGCGGCGGCCGTCATCGGCAACCACGAGTTCGATTTCGGCGCCGCGGACGGTCCGGGCGCGCGGCAGCAGCGCGGCGGCGATCCGCGCGGCGCGATCCAGGCGCGCGCCGCGCAAGCGTCGTTTCCGCTGCTCGCGGCGAACCTCATCGACGAAACGACAGGCGAGCGGGTCGCGTGGCGGAACGTGCGCGCGTCGACGCTCGTCACCACGGCCGGCGTCAAGGTCGGGATCGTCGGGGTCATGGCGAGCGACGCGCTGCGCGCGACGCTGCGCGCCAACGTCCACGGGCTGCGCGTAGCTCCGCTCGCCGCCGCGGTAGCGGCCGAGGCTACGAAGCTGCGCTCGGAGGGCGCCGAAGTCGTGATCGTGGGTGCTCACGCCGGCGGCGCTTGCGGGGAATTCGGCAAGCCGACGGATCTGTCGTCGTGCGATCCAAGCTCGGAGATTTTCGCGCTGGCGCAAGACCTGCCGCGCGGGCTCGTCGACGTCATCGCGGCGGGCCACACCCATCAAGGCGTCGCGCACGAGGTTGCCGGCGTCGCAATCGTCCAAGCCTACGCGCTCGGGCGCGCGTTCGGCCGCGTGGACGTGGCGTTCGATCGGCGCGCGCGCCGGGTCGTGGGGCACGAGATCTTCGCTCCGCGCGACATCTGCGCCGCGGCGACCGCCACCGGCGGTTGCGGCGCGCAATCCGGCGACGCAACGGCGGTTTACGAGCAGCGCGTCGTCGCCGCCGATCCGGCGATCGACGCCGCGATGGCGCCGGCGCTCGCGCGCGTGCGCGCGCTGCAGGCCACACCGCTCGGCGTCGTGCTCGACACGCCGATCGGGCGCAGCGGCGCAGCGGAGTCGCCGCTCGGCAATCTATTCGCCGACGCCGAGCGCGAGCGCACGGGCGCGGACGTGGCGATCAACAACAACGTGCGCGGCGGGCTGCGCACCGACTTGGCCGAAGGCGCCCTCACCTTCGGCGCGCTCTACGACGTTTTTCCGTTCGACAACCGGCTCGTCACGCTCACGATCACCGGCGCGGAGCTGCGCGCGCTGCTCGCCGACGAAGTGCGCCGCGACCGGCGCGGCGCGCTCGGGCTGTCGGGGGTCCGCGTGCGCGTCAGCTGCTCTCCCGCCGGCGAGCTCGGCGTGGAGGTCACGCGCCAGAACGGCGCACCCCTCGACGTGGATAAACCCCTCGGCGCAGACGAACAAATTGTGGTCGCGGCCATGGACTCGCTCGTGCTCGGCCAAGTGTTCGCGGCCGTGCCGGCGGCGGGCGGCAACAACATCCCGGCCGACGCGCCGGTTCTGCGGGAAGTGGTCGAGGACTGGCTACGCGCTCGCGGCGGCCACCTGGCGGCGAACGAATTCGTGCAGGCCGAACGGCCACGCTGGCAATACGTCGACGACGACCTGACCGCGTGCCTGAAGCGCTGACGCGGCGACCTTCTTGTATGCTTATGCACTGGCGGCGTTGCCGCTCGGTGCGAGGTCGATCGTGCATGTCATACGCCCGTCGCTTCTGCTCGTAACGCTGCTGGGTATCGGCTTGACCGCGTGTAAACCGCAAGCGACTGCGCCGCACGCCGCGACCGGGGCGGCCGCGACGTCCGGCTCGGATGCCAAGTTCAGCGAGCTGTCGCGACGCTGGCTCGACGGCTCGCTGCGGCTGAATCCGGTCAACGCGACGTCGATCGGCGAGCATGCTTACGACCGCGAAGTCGACGACCTGAGCGCGGCCGGGCGCCAGAAGCTCGTCGACTTCAGCAAGGTGCTGCTGGCCGAGCTCGAGGCAATCGATACGGCCGCGCTCACGCGCGAGAACCAGATCGACGCCGCCATCCTGCGTAACCAGCTGCAGGCGGACATCTGGTCGATGGACACCCTGCAGAGCTGGGCGTGGGACCCGCAGGTCTACAACGCGCTCGCGGGCAGCGCGATCTACAGTCTCATGGCGCGCGAATTCGCACCGCTGCCGCAACGGCTCGAGTCGGCGACCGCGCGCATGAGGAAGATTCCGACCGTCTTCGCGCAGGCGCGCGCGAACCTCGATCCCGCGCGTGTGCCGAGGATCCACGCCGAAACGGTCGCGAAACAGAACCCCGGCATCCTGAGCCTGGTCGACACCTTCATCACTCCCAATGCCGACCAGCTGCAAGGCGAGCAGCGCGCGGAGCTCGACGCGGCCGTGGCCGACGTGCGCCGGGCGGTGGCGGAGCAGCAGCAGTGGCTCGAGGAGACCCTGGTCCCGAACGCGAAGGGCGACTTCCGCTTGGGAGAGAAGCTCTACGACGAGAAGCTGCGTTATTCGCTCAGCTCATCGCTGTCGCGCGCCGAGATCAAACGCCGCGCCGAGGCGGAGCTTACGCGCGTGCGTGGCGACATGTACGCGATCGCGCAGACCGTGCTGAAGGACCGCCCGGCCGCGCCGCCGTTGCCCGCGAGTCCCACGCCGGAGCAGCAACAGCAAGCGATCGAGGCGGCGCTCGAGCTCGCCTATGCCGATCGCCCGGCGCGCGACCAGGTGGTGGAGTTCGCGACGCGCACGCTCGCCGAGGCCACGCGCTTCACTCGCGAGCACGATCTCGTCACCGTGCCCGACGATCCCGTGAAGATCATCCTGATGCCCGAATTCCAACGGGGCGTCTCGATCGCGTACTGCGACTCGCCGGGGCCGCTCGACAAGGGGCTCGACACCTACTTCGCCATCTCGCCGATCCCCGAGGACTGGAGCGAGCAGCAGGTCGACTCGTTCCTGCGCGAATACAACAGCCGCATGATCCACTTGCTCTCGATCCACGAAGCCATGCCGGGCCACTACCTCGAGGGCGCGCACTCGGCGAACGCGTACTCGGTGCTGCGCGCGGTGGAACGCTCCGGGCTGTTCGCGGAAGGGTGGGCGGTGTACACCGAGCGGCTGATGGCCGAGTCCGGCTATCTGAACGGCGACCCGCTGTTCCGCTTGATGCAGCTCAAGTTCTACTTGCGCACCATCGCCAACGCGATCCTCGATCAAGGCGTGCACGTGGACCACTGGTCGCGCGAGCAGGCGATGGAGCTCATGACGAGGCAGACCTTTCAGCAGGAGAGCGAGGCGGCCGGCAAGTGGGTGCGCGCACAGATCACGTCGGCACAGTTGCCCACCTATTTCGTCGGCGCGCAGGAACACTTCGACATGCGCCAGGCCGTGGCGGCCAAGTTGGGCAGCCGCTTCGACTTGAAGGCCTACCACGACCAGGTGCTGTCCTACGGCGCGCCACCCGTTCGGTTCGTCCGGCAGATGATGCTGGACGAGCCGATCGAGTGAGTTGCTCAAGCGACGACCGGCCGCACGTGCACGTCGAGTAATCGCAGGATCTCGTCGCGCAAAAAGAACGCCGAGTGCCCCGCGCCCTCGAGTATCACCAGACACTTCCGCGTCGCCTCGATCTCGGCGACGTAGTCGCACACCTCCGCCGTGACCGTGAACGCGTCGTCCGCTCCTTGGAAGAAAAATAGCGGCACGTCGAACCGGCGCTTAAGCTGCCGACGCGCGTCGAACGCCACGATCTCCGGTCGCAGCCGGTCGTACGCCGCCGTCGCGTCGGCACGCGGGTCGCCGAGCTTCAGGCCGGGCGCGAGATAGGCCGCGGGCCGCCCCTGCATCGCAGCGGCGACGAGCGGAAACAGCGGCGCGACCGCGGCGGCCTCCGCCGGCGTCCACGCACCCGCGTATTTCGACTTCACTGCGTCGGTGGCCGTGTCGCGATACGGCGGCGGCCCGATTCGCTCGAGATCGGCGAGCATGGCCGCGTCGTTCGCCGCGCGCGCTCGCTCGAGCAACAGGCGATAGGACAGCGCGTCCTGCCGCGCCCAATCGACGATCTGGCCGCTGCCGACGTACGCGGAGAACAGGTCCGGCCGGCGCTCGGTCATCATGAGCCCGACGATCGTGCCGCCGGACGCACAGAGCAGCGCGACTCGCGGCACGCCGAGCCGGTGGCGCGCCAAGTCCGCGACCGCGATGCCGTCGTCGACGAGTCGTGCGAGCGTGAGCGGCCCGGTGCCGCGGTCGCCGTTCTTTGCCTGCGTCGCGCCGCCGCCGGGCTGGTCCCAGTGAATCAGCGTATAGCCGTCTTCCCAGGCCGCAAAGAACGGCGCCCAGGCGCTCGTCGCAACTCCGGGCCCCGGCACGACCATGAGCGCGGGGTTGCGGCGGTCGCCGCGCAGCACGAGCCATTGCTCGACGCCGTGGATCGCAACGAACAGGGATTCATCGACGCGGTATTGATCTCGACTCATTTTCCGTCTCCTCGAGTGGTGGGGGAACGGAAAAAGAAAAGGCCCGCGTCGGTCAGGACGCGGGCCTCGGCTCGCCGGTTACCCGGCGAAGCAATCAACGCGAGAGATACTAAGCGCCGGACGCCACCCTCGTCAAAGGCTCAAGGGTTGGCCGAGCGCCGCGCGTTCGCGCGAACCGCGGCCGCGAGGAACGCCGTGAGCCCCGCACCGCCGTGCTTGTCGATGCTGTCGCCGTAACGCCGGTCGGTCTCCCACATGTCGGCGAGGCGCGCGTGCATCTCCCGACTGCACGGATAGAACCAGCGGTCGAAGCAGAGCCGATGCCGTTCGGCGATGTCCATCGCCGCGGGATCGTCCGGCTTCTTGCCGGCGGACAACGCCGCGAACGCTTCGGCGTAGATCGCGCCTTGCTCGTCGCGGCACTTGATCCAGTCGGCCTCCGTGTACGAGGTCCAGCGCTTCTCCGCGGCCTTGTAGCCCGCGGTGTTGCCCCAGCGTTGCTTCGTTTCGTCGGCGTATTGGTCGGGATCGAACCCGTTGAAAATCTTCTTGAAGTCGACGGTCTTTTCGTTACCCATGGGAACCTCCGCTCGTTCGTTGAGCGCCTCGATTGCCGCGTCGATCGCACGAATCATCTCGGCCGTGCTCGCGGCCCGCCGCTCGAGCTCGGCGCGCTGCTCGCGCAGCGCTTGCCGGCGGTCGAACTTCGGGTCGTCGAGCGAATGCCGGATCGCCTCGAGCGAGAGACCGAGCTCGCGGCCGATGACGATCTGCTGCAAACGCAGCAAGTCGTCGTCGTTGTAGAGCCGGTAGCCCGCGGCGCTGCGCCCGGTGGGCGTGAGCAAGCCGATCTCGTCGTAGTGGTGCAGCGCGCGGACCGACAGCCCGCTGAGCTCGGCGACCTCTTTGACTTGATATGTGCGTGAGGACGGCATGGACGAGACTCTCGGGTCTCACGTTGGGTGAGGGTCAAGCCCCCTTTTGCGAATTAGGGTCAGACCCCAAGGGGGTCAGACCCTGCTCAGCCCGCAGCGTCGAGCAATATGCGCGCGATGTCGGCGGGGCGCGCCAGCATCGCGTCGTGGCCGCAGGCCACCGTAAGCGTTTTCCAACCCTTGGTCTTGGCGCGGTCGTAGAACTGCCGGAAGGGCGTGGCCGGGAAGTCCGTCGCAAGTACGTAGCTCCGCCGCACGCGTTCGACGCCGCCCGTGAGGCGCAGGCGTTGCTGGAACGTCGCGAGCGACTGCATCGTGCCTTGCGCGTCGACCCAGGCGCGATCTTCCGGGCCGACGTTGAAGAACTCCGCGGGAATCGGCGGCGCCTTCCAACCGTCGCCGTGCTCGCGCGCGCCCGCGATCTGCGCCTCGCGCTGCTCGGGCGGGAGCGTGTCGTGCAGCGACTGGCCGTCGTCGAGCACGAACGCGTCGAGATAGACGAGCGCGCGCACGCGCTCGGGCATCCGGTCGGCGACGCCCGTGACGACGCAACCCGCGTACGAGTGGCCGCAGAGCACGACGTCGTCGAGCTCTTCCCACCGCAGTAGATTCATGACGTCGGTGATGTGGGTCTCGAGGTCGACGCTGGGCGCGTTCAGGTGCGAGCGGTCGCCGACGCCGGTCAGGGTCGGCGTGAACACGTCGTGGCCGCCGCGGGCGAGCAGCGGGCGAACGCGCTTCCAGACCCAGCCGCCGCGCCACGCGCCGTGCACCAGAACGAAAGTCGTCACGATGATCCCCCCCACGCGGTCGCCCGCTATCCCACCCGGCGTCCAAGCATAGCCGGTGTTTCCGCGGAAACTCGCACCGGCGTGGTGCGAAATCCCTCCGCGGAGGGGTCTCTGCGCGGACCGAGCGCAGCCGCCGCTCACTCCAGATGGTGGCGCTCTACCGCACCCTCGAGCACGGTGTCACCTAGCGTGACGTAGAGTTGTCCGCCGGTAACCGACAACGCGAACGCCATGCGCCGTTGCAATCGGCCGACCAGGGCCGCAAGCAACGTTCGATCGATCGCGTAGAGCTCGACGTCGGCCGCGCGGTGAATGCGCTCGCCGGACCACTGCGCGAGCAGCTTCGCCGGATCCTTGTGCGTGTACACGACGACGCGCTCCGCCGCCTTGCTCGCCTTGTGGACGCGTGCGGCGTCCGGCGCGCCGATCTCGATCCACGTCGTGATCGCACCGGTGAGATCGCGGATGGCGAGCGCCGGATCGTCGGGGTCCGACAAGCCGCCGGTGGAGAACGCGATGCCCTCGGTGAATTCGAGGCAGTACGCGAGCAGGCGGGTGACGAGATAGTCCTCGCTCTCCGACGGATGGCGTGCGACGCGCAGCGCCAACGTCTCGTAGACGCCGCGATCCGCGTGCGCGAGGTCGACGTCGAAAGTGTAGATCGTCGCGGTGAGGGCCAAGGCGAAATCCAAGGAGTGGCGGGCCGCGCGCGCGGTGCCGGTGGAGAGAATCGAACTCCCGACCTTCGGTTTACAAAACCGCTGCACTACCGCTGTGCTACACCGGCGTTGCGCGCGGCGGGCATTATAGCCCGGCGCACCGTGCCGACTCGGGACGATGCCAGGCACCCCTGCGCGTGCCCGGCGGGACAGGTGTCCGACACCAAGGCGTCAGACACCTTCTCGACCGCTAGCCCGGCTTGCGCGCGCGAATCAGGAACTGATCCGTGTGCCGCGCAATCGCCGGGTCGAACACGCGCTTGGTGTGATCGTCCATCGGGTTCTTGAGGATGTTCGACTCGGCTTCGATCTTGAAGCCGGCCTTGGTGAGGATGTCCTTTGCCGTTTGCAACTCGATGCGGTGCTGCGCCTTGGTGTCCTGCCCCGCGATGCCGACGTGGTCGATAACGCCGAACACTCCGCCCGGCTTCAACGCGTCGAACACTGCCTTGCAGAGCGCAACGGCGGCGGCCTCGCCGCCTTGTCCGTAGATGTCGTGGAGATTGAGCGCGGTGAGGGCCGCGTCGATCTTGCCGTTCAACCCGGCCTCGGGGATGTCGCCGTGCACGGCCGTCACGTTACCGAGCCGGTCGTCGCGCGCCTTCTCGCTCTCCGCGAAACCTTGGCGCTGAGTGAAGAACGTGGGGTTCTGGCCGTAGACCTTGCCGCTCGGCCCGACGGCCGCCGACAGCACCTCGGTGAACCAGCCGCCGACGGCAATCACGTCCATCACGGTCTGACCGCTCTTGATGCCGAGGAATTGAATCGTCTCGATCGGCTTGCGCACGGCATCGCGATCCTTGTCCTCCTGCGGGCGCTGCGGTGAGGCGAGCGCGGTTTTCATGCGCGTGGCTTGCTCGTCTTGCGCGTTCGCGACCGTTGCGAGCCCGCCGAGCACGCACAGCGCGAACGTCCACGAAGTGTGCTTCCAGAGTTTCATGTGAGTCGGCTCCTTAACATTCTTGGGTGATGCGGCCGCGCACTTGCACGTGCGTCTTCGAAAGGGATGTGGCGAGAACATAGCGGCTCGGGTCCGCCGCCGCAATCGCCGCGGCTCGGTCGCGGCAGCGAATCTCAAGAAACCTGAATCGGTCGCCGAGCGGAGACCATGCCGCGCGCGGCGCGTTTCAGCCGACGGCGGCGTCGCACTTGCGCTGCTCGAGCCGGATGATTCGGCCCGGCGTCTGCAGCGAGTCGAAGTCGAGCGCCTGGTCGCCCGTGAGCTCGATGTCCACCCAGTAGACCGTGGCGCGGCGCGTGCGGTCGACGATCTTCGGGTCGAATCCGAGCGCGCGCACCTGTTCGCGCCGGCGGCTCACGCCGCTGATCTCGCTGAACACGCCGAGCGACACCAAGTTGCCGCTGTCGCTGTTCGGGATGACGTAGGAATCGGTGACACCGGCGTCGCGGACCTTCGCGAGGATCTCGTTCGCCTGAGCCTCGGTCGTGATCGCGTCGATGTACACCCAGTAGCCGATCCAGATGTCGCCTTCGGCGACGCGCTGCGTCGGCTGATAGCCGGCCGCGCGCAGATTCGCGGCGGCCGTCGCGGCCTGCGCGAGCTCGCGGAACGGGCCCACGCTGCTGCAGTGTGCGCCGGCCGGCGCGGCCCCCGCGGCCCCCGCGACATCGGACGACGGCGGCGACGTAGCGGCGGCCTGCGCGCCGCCGACCGGCGCGGCGCTCGCTGCGTGCTCGGCAGCGCCCGCGGTCGCTCCGCCCGGAGCCTCGCCGCCGGCGCCCGATGAGGCGCCGGAGTCGTCGACGCTCGGCAGCGCCTTCAGGTCCGGCGGAAGCTCGCTGACCAGAGTGATGCCGGGCACGCCCGGGTCCGCGACGTGCACCGCCCGAGGCGGTTGCGAGAACCAAAGATGCCAAGCGGCGAACGCAAGATTCGCGAGCACGAGCGCGAGAACGAGGTTACGCACTGGGCTTACGCATCCTGGGGTTACGCATGAGCCGCGAAGCTAAGTGCGCTCCGCCGCGCCCGCGGGACGCGCGGCGAACAGCGTGAGGCCTTCGAGCACCAAGTCTGCTCTCAGTTCGGTCTCGGTTTCCAGCCAGCCGCGCAGCTGCGGCCCATCGCCGCCCGTGAGGTAGACCTTGGAGCGCGCGCCGAGCGCGGCGTCGACCGCGGCCACCGCGCGGTCGAGCGCGGCCGCGAGCGCGAGCATCGCGCCGTTGCCGACGGCCGCGTCGGTGCTCTTGCCGAGCAGGTCGAGGCCCGCGGGACGGGCGCCGGCGGGGGCGGTGGCGCCGATGTTGCTGGTCTGCACGTCGAGCGCCGCCGCCGCGAGCCGCGCGCCCGCGAAGATCAGGCCGCCCAGGTGCCGGCCATGCGCGTCGACGGCGTCGAACGTGACGGCCGTGCCGGCGCCGATCACGCACGCCGCCCCTGCTGCGACCGCCCCTGCTGTAAGCCCCCCTGCTATGAGCCGATGCGCCGCGAGCACACCCAGCCAGCGATCCACGCCAAGCCGCGACGGATCGGAGTACGCGCAGTGCACGCCGAACGCTTCCGCCGACGTCGCAATGAGCTCGGGGACCACGCCGGAATGCGTGCGCGCGAGCTCCACGAGCCGGCGCGCGATCTCGTCGCCCGCCACGTTCGCGACGAGCATGCGCCCGACGTCGGCCGGCAGCGCGGCGCTCAGGCTCGCGAGCGCGCGGTCGAGCGAGTCGCGATGCGTCGCCGACCCAAGGTGCGTGAGCTTGCCGCGGACGAGCCGCGCCCATTTGAGCCGCGTGTTGCCGACGTCGATCAGGAACTGCATCAGCGGCTCCTTACGCTCACGTCGCCCGCGGTGACGCGGCGGCGGGCGCCGCCCGCGGTCTCGATCAAAAGCGCGCCGTCGGCTTGAATGCCGAGCGCGGTGCCGCTCACCGTGCCCTGCGCGTCGTCGAGCGTCACGCGCCGGCCCCGCAAGAAGTCCGCGGCGCGCCAGTCGGCTCGATAGGGCTGGAAACCTTCGGTCGCATAACCCGCGAACAGCTCCGCGAGCTCGCCGATCAGCGCGGCCGCGAGCGCCGTGCGCGACGGGGGCGCGCCGGTGGCGGTCGCGAGGTCCACCGCGCCGCGCGGCCAGTCGCTCAGCGTGCGCAGCAGCTTCGGCGGCAGATCCACGTTCAGGCCGATGCCGGCGACCACGTGGCAACCGCCCTGCGCTTCCGCGGTGAGCTCGAGCAGGATGCCGCCGAGCTTGCGCTCGTCCCACACGAGGTCATTCGGCCACTTGAGGGCGACCTCGACGTTGGTGACGGCCGCGACGGCCCGCCGCACCACCACCCCCAAAGCGAGCGTGAGCGCCGACAGCCCCGGAGGCGTGTCTGCGAATTGCCACGCGGCCGACAGGCACAGCCCCGCGCCGAGCGGCGTGCTCCAACGGCGGCCGCGCCGGCCGCGGCCCGCGGTCTGGTATTCGGCGATGCAGACGTCGAGCACGTCGTGCTTCGGCGGCGCGCGCTCCAGCAGCTCGCGATTGGTCGAGCCGAGCTCCGTGAACACGGCGAGCCGGCCTACCCGCGCCGCCGTGTGCGCGGACAGCGCAGCGCGCAACGTGGCCGCGTCGAGCAACTCGATGCGCCGCGCGAGGCGGTAGCCCACGCCCGCGAGCGCCTCGACCTCGAGGCCCCACTCGGCGAGGTGCGCAACCTGCTTCCAGACCGCGGCGCGCGTGACGCCGAACTCGCGCGCGAGGTCCTCGCCGGAGTGCGGCTCGCCGTCGGCCAACGCGCGCAATAGGCGTTCAGGTGTCACTCGATCTCACTTGCCGCCGGTGAGCCGCGCCCACACCGGCCTCGAGAACCGCGCTTCGGTGCCGTTCAGCATCCGCTTGACGTTGCCGCGGTGCGCGAAGATCAGCAGCGCCGAGGTCGCGAGCGCGAACGCGAACAGGCCCGGCTGCTCGGGCAGACGCAACATGCCGACGAAGACCACGGAGACTGCGGCCGCGCTGATCGTCGCGAGACCCACATAACCCGTGAGCAGCACGATCGACAGCCACGCGCCCAAGATCGGCAGCGCGAGCACGGGCGCGAAGTACACGAGCAGGCCCGCGGCGGTGGCGCCCCCCTTGCCGCCGCGGAAGCCGAACCATACGGGAAACACGTGGCCGACGACAGCGGCAAAGCCGACCGCATAGAGGACGAATGCCGGATCGACGTCGGGATCCGGAGCCACACCGAGCAGCGCGATCGGCGGAATCAGGACCGCGACGAGGATGCCCTTGCCGACGTCGATGGCCATGACCGCGAGCGCGAACCCTTTGCCCTGGGTGCGCAACGCGTTCGTGCCGCCCGCGTTACCGCTGCCAAGCTTGCGGATGTCGACGCCGCCGCGGAACCAGCCCACGACCAGGCTACCGAGCACGCCGCCGAGCAGGTATCCCAACGTGAACTTGAGCCCGAGCTCGATCATCCACTCGCCCCCGAAACACCGACACCGGCGCGCCACCGGCGCCGGCCGCTTCCAATGTTACGGCTCGATCACTCGCCGAGCCACGCTTGGCGGCGCGCGAGCACGTCGGCCGCGGGCGCGTCCGCGAGGCTCACATGGCAGGTATCGAGCGGCGCGGCCTTGAGCACGAGGCCCACCTCGAGCAGCTCGTCGCCGCGGAACACGCTCGCGGTGATCCGCTCGCCGGATTCGAACCGCGCGAGCCGGCGCTTCAAGTTGCCCTCGTTGACCCTGAGGCGGTCGACGGCGATCAGCACGTCGCCGGGATTGAGCCCCGCCCGCTGCGCCGCGCCGCCGTCGATCACGGCCGTGAGCTCGAGACCGTCGGCGCGCGGGCGGAACGCGATGCCGAGCGACAGGATCTCGCCGTTCGCCGCGCGCGGCGTGCCGCCCTTGTCGTCGGCGCCCGCCGCGGCACGGAATTCGAGCTTCACGCCGAAGTGCGCGAGCAACTCGGCGAGCGGCAGGTCCTCGGTGCCGCGCACGGCGCGCTCGAAGAACATTCGCAGCTCGACGCCGCTGCGTTCCGCGGCGAGCTGCTCGAACCCGTCCTCGGGCACGCCGACGCCGCGGGCGCCGTAGCGCTGCCACAGCTCGCGCATCACGTCGTCGAGCGAGGTCTTGCCCGCGGTCTCCGCGCGCAACGTGAGGTCGAGCGCGAGAGCGACGAGCGCGCCCTTGGTGTAGTAGCTGATGCTCGTGTTCGGGTGGTTCGGCTCGGGCTTGTAGAGGATGTCCCACGCGTCGAAGCTCGAGTCCGCGAGGCTCTGCTTGAGACGGCCCGGCAGCCGGTAGACGCGCGTGAGCAGCTCGCCCGTGCGCTGCAGGAACGCGGGCGCACCGAGCACGCCGCTGCGCAGCAGCAGGAGGTCTTGGTAGTAGCTCGTGATGCCCTCGAAGATCCAGAGCTGGCGCGTGTAGGCGCGCCGGTCGAGCCGGTACGGGACGAACGCGGCGGGCTTCGTGCGCTTCACGTGCCACGTGTGGAAGTACTCATGGCTGGCGAGCGCGAGGAAGCGCTGGTAGTCGCGCGGCACGCCCTGCTCGCCCGCCTTCGGCAAGTCGTCGCGGCTGAAGATCAGGCTCGTCGACGCTCGGTGCTCGAGCCCACCGTAGCCGTCGCCGACCGCTAGACCCAAGAACCAGTAGCGGTCGAAAGGCGCAGGCCGGCCGAAGAAGTCGATCTGCGCCTCGCAGATCTGCTTCAAGTCCGCCGCGACGCGCTCGAGATCCGATTCGAACCGGCCGGCGACCACGAGGTGGTGCGGCACGCCCGCGGCCTCGAACTCGACGCTCTCGAAAATCGAGATCTCGACCGGATGATCGAGCAGCTCGTCGTAGTCCGCGGCGGAGTAGCGGCCGAAGCCTTCGTCGTTGAGATCGACCGGCTGGAGCGCCGTTGCGACTCGCCATCCTTCGCAGATCGGGTTCTGCGGGCGCTCGAGCGTGACCTCGACGGCCTCGGCGTCGCGGCCCTCCGGCAGCAGGAACACGCACGGCCCGTTGAAGTAGCCGCGCCGCCGGTCGAGATAGGCGCCGCGCACCGATTGGTCGAGCGCATGCACCGTGGCCGTCACGGCGAGCTCGCCCTGCGCCCCGCGCACGACCCACGTGCCGCTGTCGACCTTCTCGACGGGCAGTGTTTGCCGGCCCGCGGTGGCTTCGATCGCCACGACCTGACGGGCGAAGTCGCGCAAAAGGTAGCTGCCTGGGATCCAGGCCGGCAGCGAGAAGCGCTGCTCGGCGGCGGGGTTGTCGATTCGACACTCGATCTCGAACAGATGGCGGTCGAGATCCGCCAAACGGACGCGATATCGGATCAGGGCGAGTCCTCCACGGTCGTGGCGCGCATTGTCGCAGAAAATGGGGACGGGATACTTTTTTGCGCCGTCGTGCCAGCCCGCAGAAAATAGGGACATGTTGGATTTTCGCCCACCCGCACCGCGGTCCTGACCGGCATCGCCGAAAATCAAACATGTCCCTATTTTCTGTTATGGTGCGAGGCAGGCGGTGCCCATTGGGCCTAACAGGGAACGCAGTCGAAGAGCTGCGGCTGTTCCCGCAACTGTAAACGGCGAGGCCGCGCGTCCAACGCCACTGAGATGACGCATCTCGGGAAGGCACGCGCAGCCGCTCGAGCCGTGAGCCAGGAGACCTGCCGCCGATGTCGTCCTTCCGCGGGCCGGGAAAGCGCGCGGTGCGGAGCTCCGTCGTGGCGACAACTCTTTAACGGGGTCGTTGCCGCGTTCCGTCTCGAGAACCGGCTTCGGCTCCAGCGTATTGCGCAGGAGTTGGAGCGTGTCGGGTCTCGTGCTGTTGCTTGCCGCTTCGTTGCCGTCGGTCGCGTCGATCAATCTGTGCGCGGACCAGCTCGTGCTGACGATCGCGGCGCCCGAGCAGATCGCGACGGTGAGCTGGCTGTCCGCCGACCCCGAGGAGTCGCTGCTCGCCGCCGAGGCCGCCCGTCATCCGTTGAACTACGGCTCCGCGGAGGAGTTGCTGCATTTCGATCCCGACGTCGTCATCGCGGGCGCGTACACGAACGCGTTCACGCGCACGCTCCTTGCGCGGCTCGGCTACCGCGTCGTCGAGCTCGAGCCCGAGACGACCGTCGCCGAGATCGAGGCGAACGTGCAACGCGTCGCCGACGCGATCGGCCGCGAGGAGCGCGGCGCCACGATCGTCGCGGACATGCACGCGCAGCTTCGCGAGCTCGCGGCACGGCGGCTCGAGCTCGCGGCGCAGCTGCCGGCGGGCGCGCTGCGCGCCGTCGTGATCGAGCCCGGCAGCTTCACGGTCGGCGAGCACTGGCTCGCGAACGAGCTCATGACGCTCGCGGGCCTGCGCAACGTCGCCGCGGAGCAGGGCCTCGACCGCTGGGGCAGCCTGTCGATGGAGACGCTGCTCACGAGCGCGCCCGAGCTCGTCGTGCTCACCGGCTACCGGAGCTCCCAGCCGTCGCTCGCGAATGCCGTGCTCGGGCACCCGGCGCTCGCGCGGCTGCGCGCGCAGCAGCGGACGGTGGTCGTGCCGGGAGCGTATTGGTCGTGCGGCCTGCCGCAGAGCCTGGGCGCGGTCGCGCTGCTGCAGCGCGCGGCGGCGCAGCCATGACCGTCGTCGCGGCCGCAGCGCCGGACCTGGCCGCCGCGAGCCGCCGGCGATTGTCAGCCGGGCTCGCCCTGCTCGCGCTCGTGTCGGCAGCCGCATCGCTCGTGATCGGCCGCAGCAGCGGCGGACCGACGTTCGGCTTCGGCGGCCCCGAGCTGGCGCGGACGATCCTGCTCGACATCCGCCTGCCGCGGACGCTGCTCGCGTTGCTCGTGGGCGGCACGCTCGGCTTGAGCGGCGCGGCGCTGCAAGGTCTGCTCAGGAATCCGCTCGCGGAGCCGGGCCTGCTCGGCGCCTCGAGCGGCGCCGCGTTCGGCGCGGTGCTCGTGTTCTATTTCGGGCTCGCGGGCGCCGAATCGCTCGTACTGCCCGCCGGCGCCGTGCTCGGCTCGCTGGCGTCGCTCGCGGTGCTCTACGGGCTCGCGGCACGGCGTGGCGATTTCTTGACGATCGTGCTCGCGGGGATCGCGATCAACGCGTTCACCGCCGCGCTCACCTCGCTCGCGCTCAACTTCGCGCCGAGCCCGTACGCCGCGCTCGAGATCTTGTTCTGGATGCTGGGCTCGCTCGCGGACCGGAGCCTCGCGCATGTGTGGTTGGCCGTGCCGCTGATGGTGCCGGGGTGGCTGCTGGTGGTCGCGGCCGCCCGCGGGCTCGACGCGCTCACACTCGGCGAGGAGACGGCCGCGAGCCTGGGGCTCGACCCGCGGCGCACCCAGTGGCTCGTCGTCGGCGGCACCGCGCTCGCCGTCGGCGGCGCGGTCGCCGTGACCGGCGTCGTCGGCTTCGTGGGGCTCGTCGTGCCGCACCTCTTGCGGCCTTGGGTGGGACATCACCCGAGCCGCCTGCTCCTGCCGAGCTTCTTGGGCGGCGCGGTGCTCACCGCCGTGGCCGACATCGCGATCCGGCTGATGCCGCCCGGACCCGAGCTCAAGCTCGGCGTCGTGACCGCGCTGCTCGGCGCGCCGTTCTTTCTACAGCTCATCATGCGGCCGCGGCCGGCGGCGGCGGCATGACGCTCGCGGTCGAAGGCTTGAGCGTTCGGTACGGCGCGCGCGTCGCGGTCGCGCCCACGTCGTTCGCGCTGGACTCGGGCGAGCTCGTGGCGCTGATCGGCCCGAACGGCGCCGGCAAGAGCAGCATGCTCAAGGCGCTCGCGGGGCTGATGCCGCATTCGGGCACCGTGGCCTGGCGCGGTACGGCCCTCGAGAGCCTCGACGCGCGGCAGCGCGCGCGCAGCGTGGCCTTCCTGCCGCAAACGCCGGTGCTCCACTGGCCGATGCGCGTGCGTGACTTGGTCGCGCTCGGCCGGCTGCCGCATCGCGGCTACGGCGTGGCGCCGAGCGTCGCGGACGACGAGGCGATCGAGTGGGCGATGCAACAGAGCGAGACGTCGAGCTACGCGGATCGCGGTGCGGACGAGCTGTCGGTAGGCGAGCGGGCGCGCGTGCTGCTCGCCCGCGCGCTCGCGGTGCGCGCCCCCGTGCTGCTCGTCGACGAGCCGATCGCGATGCTCGACCCGTATCACCAACTCCAGATCATGACCGTGCTGCGCGCGTATGCGCGCGACGCACTCGTGATCGCGGTGCTGCACGATCTCGCGCTCGCCGCGCGGTTCTGCAGCCGGGTGCTCTTGATCGACGGCGGCGCGGTCGTCGACAACGGCCGCCCAGAGAGCGCGTTGAGCGCTGCCGCGGTGCGCAAGCACTATCGCGTCGAGCCGCTGATCACGAGCCACGACGGCGAGCCGGTGATCGTGCCGTGGCGGCGCCTCGGGTCGGAATGAGCGCCACGTGCCAAGCACCGCCGGTGTAGGTCGCCGGTGCCGAGCACTGGTGTCAGGCACCGGTGTCTGACACCGACACCGCACCGACACCGGCGAAAAAGTAACCTGTCCCTGTTTTCAGCCGGTGGCGGCGATCGCGGGGCGCGCCGCGATCTCGTCGCGCCAGCGCTTGAGCGCGGCGCGGCCTTCGGTCGGATCGGACCGCAGCGCTCGCGGAGCGAACTCGAGCGTCACGTAGCCGACGATGTCGGCATAGGTGAAACGATCGGCCGCGATGTAACGACGGGCGCCGAAGTGCGCGTCGAGGCGGTCGAAGAAGGCTTCCGCGCGCCGTTTGCCGCGCTCGGCGAGCGCGGGGATTTGCTCGTACGACGTCGGACCGCCGAGCGCGCGCCCCTTGAATGCCGGATGGCCGTTGCGCAGCGCTTCCTGGAGACCCAAGTAGCCCTCGAGCGTCACGATGTCGTGCCACATGAGCACGAGCGCCTCCTCCCTCGGATCGGCGCCCATCAGATTGGGCTCGGGGTTGACCCTTTCGAGGTAGCGGCAAATCGCAAGCGTCTCGGTGAGGCACGTGCCGTCGTCGAGCTCGAGCACCGGCACCGTGCCGCCGGGGTTCTTCGCGAGGAACTCGGGCGCCTGTTGCGCCTTCGACCGGAGGTCGATCTCCACGGTTGGAATGGTCAGCCCTTTCTCCGCGGCGAACAAGCGAACCTTGCGCGGGCTCGGGGCTGACGGATAGTCGTAAAGCTTCATGGCGGAACCTCGCTCGGCCGTGGCGGCGCAGTGTACACGCGCTGCCCAATCGTATAATCGACCGCATGGCGAATCTCGTGACGCTGGGGCGGCTGATCCTCCTCTTGATCGCCGCGTGGATGTTCTACCTTCCGCCGAGCCCCTGGGGGTTCGTCAACTTCGTGCTCGTCATCGTGCTGTTCGTCTCCGACAGCCTCGACGGCTACATCGCTCGCAAGCGCAACGAGACGACCTTGTTCGGCGCGCTGTTCGACATCGCGGGCGACCGGATCACGGAGCTCACGTTGTGGATCGTGACCGCGGACAACGACCTCGTGCCGATCTGGGTGCCGCTCGTGTTCATCATCCGCGGCGTAATCGTCGACACGATCCGCTCGAGCAATGCGGTGGCCGAGGGCATGGCGCCGTTCGCGCTGATGCGCTCAGCCCTGGGCAAGTGGCTCGTGGCGGGCAAGTTCATGCGCGGCTTTTACGCGGCGGTCAAAGGCTGTGCGTTCGCGGGTCTGGCGCTGATCCAGCCGTTCGCCACGGTGCTGCCGACGCTCTACGGCTACGTAGGCTGGATCACCACCGGGCTCGCCTATGTCTTCGTTTACCTGTCCGTGTTGCTCTGCATCGCGCGCGGCCTACCGGTGATCGCCGAGTTTGTCTATGCCCAGAAGCGCGATATCCTGAGGCGGCCGGGTAAGAAGGCATGAAGCTCGCGATCTTCGACATCGACGGCACGCTGGTCCGCGGCAGCTCGGAGCGGATGTTCTGGCGTTACCTTTTTTTGCGCGGCCGGCAGGGGCCGCGGCAGATCTTCGCGTCTTTGCTGTTCCTCGTGCGCTATCTTCCGACGGGCGGCAACGTCACGATGAAGAAGAACAAGGCCTATCTCTGCGGCCTGCGCACCGAAGACGTCGCGGAGCTCGCGCGCGACTTCGTCAAGACCCGATTGATGAAGCGGCTTTTCGCGCCGGCGGTGCAGCGCCTCGAGCAGCATCGGCTCCGCGGCGACACGGTGGTGCTGTTGTCCGGTACGCTCGAGCCTATCGCGCGCACGCTCGCCGACGAGCTCGGCGTCCGCCACGTCTGCGCCACGATCTGCAGCGAGCGGCACGGCGTTTATCTCCCGCAGCCTCCGGAGACGCATCCGTTCGGCGCCGCCAAGCTGAGCCTCGCGCGACGGCTTGCCGCGCAGATCAACGCCGACCTCGCGCAAGCGGCGGCATACGGCGACTCCGCGCACGACCTGTTCCTGCTCGAGGCGGTGGGCGAGCCCGTTGCGGTATCGCCCGATCGGCGACTGCTCGACGCAGCCCTCGCGAAGGACTGGGAGATCATCGCGGCGAGCGGCGTGCGCCCCGCCGTTCCGCAATAGCTACATGTACGCGAGCTGGCTGCTCGCGACGAGGTCGAAAGGCACGCTGCGGTTGCGGCCCTGGAGCTTGGCCGTGTAGAGCGCCTTGTCTGCGGCCTTGAGGAGCTCCTCGACGCTGCGGAAGCGCCGGCCGTCGTTGTGGGTGGCCATGCCGATCGAGATCGTGACGCTCAGGTCGCGTTTGACGCCGACGTCGTGCCGAGTCTCCTGGAACGCGCGCACGATGCGGTCGCAGATGGTCTTGAGCAGGCCGTAGTCCGTGTGCGGGAAGACCAGCATGAATTCCTCGCCGCCGTAACGCGCGACGACGTCGGCGGCACGCACGTTGGCCTTGAGGATGTTCGCCGTGGTCACGAGCACTTGATCGCCGGTCGCGTGGCCGAACGTGTCGTTCACCGCCTTGAAGCGATCGAGATCGGCGAACGCGACGCTCAATGGACCGCTGCTCTGGGCGCTCACGTGAAACGCTTCGCCGATGTACTGGTCGAGGTAGGCGCGGTTGTAGAGGTTCGTCAAAGGATCGCGCTTGCTCGACTCCTCGAGCCGGCGCGTGCGCTGCTCGAGGGAGTCGGTACTGGCTTTGAGCACGTCCAAGATCTGCATCGCCTGTAGATTGCGCAACATCAGCGCGTCGCGCGCCTCCTCGAGGATGCGCTCGGAATTCTCGGCCGACAGTATCTTCGTGTCGAAAATGGTTTCGGCGTCGGGGATCATCTTGCCGACTTCCGCCAGCAGCTCGCCGAGCACCTGCTTGTCGATCGCGAAGTAGCTATGCGCCCGCTCGGCGAGCTCGCCGAACGAGCGCTCGCCCGTGTTGTCGAGGAAGACCTCCGCGATCGAGCTCGCGAGCGCGACGCAACGCGCGAACACTCCGTTCGGGCTCTGCTTCGACAGGAGCTCGGGCTCGTGACTCGCCGCCACCACTTGTTGAGTGCGCTCGGGGAACTGCCACTTCTCGAGCAACCAGCCGCTCACGACGGCGTGGTCGACGCCCAGTTGCTCGCGCTCGCGCTTGATCAGCGCGGCCTGATGCACTTGCTCGGCGCCCAGCCCTTCGTAGAGACCCGGCACGGTCCGGTCGAGCGCCATGAGCCCGATGTCCTGAATCAAGCAGGCGAGCAGGAGCTCCTCCTGGTCCTTTACACCGATCGTGCGCGCCACGACGTGGCTCGCCGTAGCGGCGAGTAGCGCGCGACGCCAGTAGAGCGGATAGTCGAGACCGCCTCGCTCGTCGTGGATCTGCCAGGTCTTGAGGAGCGAGAACGACAGCGCGAGCGAGATCGTGGCGTTGAGCCCGATCACCATCAGCGCCTGCCGCAAGTTCTCGGTCTTGCGCTGCCGGGCGTACATGGGCGAGTTGGCGATCCGCAGGATCTTCGCCGTGATCGCCGGGTCGAGCGCGAGCACGTCGGCGATCCTCTGCATGTCCGCATCCGGGTCGTTGGCGAGCCGAATGATCTTGGTAGCAACGCCCGGCGGGCTCGGAAGATTGTGACAGCTTTCGAGCTGCCGCCTGAGCTCTGGCGTTAGCAATGCCGACTCCGTTCCAGAAAACACACGCGCCGTTGCGGGGCGGGCGAACGAGCGCGCGCCGAGCGTCGTGCCGTTTATCGGCCCGAAACCCAAGAAACTTTAGGGAACTGCCGCACCGACCGAGGATTGACGAGAATCCGTAAGGCGGCTCGCCGCCTTGCCGAGGGGGCTCGAGGGCCGCCGCGGTGGCGGCCGTGTGACGTCAGTCGCGGCGCGCCTCGAGCAGCCTCGCGACGTGACCCAAGGCAACCTTGATCTGCGTGAGGTCCGACTCCAGCACCGTCGTGAGCTGACGAAGCGCGTCCAAAAGCAGCTTTTCGTTCTCCGTGAACTCGGCCGCGGACGGCTGCTCGCCGTGACGATCGAGGCGGTCACGGATCGCTTCGTACGATGACATTGGAACTTCTTGCTTCGTCAAGACTGCCAATCGTAGTGAGAGCCGTGGTTAAGTCAACCGGTTGCTCGCTAGCCCGGGAAGGTCTCCGCGTGCGCACCATCATGGGGCCCCGAGCGCGTACGATCGCGCCATGACATCTATGGACGGGGAGATCGAGCTCCGGGCAGTGACCAAGCGCTACGGCGCACAGGCCGTGTTGGACCGCGCGAACCTGACGATCGCGCGCGGCGAGTTCGTCGTGGTGATCGGCCGGAGCGGCTCGGGGAAGTCCACTCTGCTGCGCCTGATCGGGGGGCTCGAGTCGCCGGATGCCGGCGTCGTCCGGGTCGCGGGCAACGACCTCGGCGCGCTCACCGAGAGAGACCGCGCCCTGCTGCGCCGGAGCTCGCTCGGCTTCGTGTTCCAGTTCTTCAACCTGATCCCCACGCTTACGGTTGCCGAGAATGTCGAGCTGCCGCTTGCGCTGAATGCCGTGCCGCGCGCGGAGGCGCAACGACGCAGCCGCGAGCTGCTCGCGGAGCTCGACGTCGAGCGCTGCGCGCCGCGGTTCCCCGAGGAGATCTCGGGCGGGGAGCAGCAGCGGGTCGCGATCGCCCGCGCGGTTGTGCACGAGCCCAGGCTCGTGCTCGCCGACGAGCCGACCGGGAACCTCGACCTCGAGACCGCCGGGCACGTGCTCGAGCTCTTGCGGACTACCTGCCGCCGGCGTCAGGCGACGCTGATCATGGCGACGCACGGCCGCGAGGTCGCCGGCCTCGCGGACCGTGTGCTCACGATCCGCAATTCGGCGCTCGAGGAACAACCCGCATGAACCGGCTGCTGCGCCGGGCGTCGCTGCGGTTCTTCCTTCGGCATCCGTGGCAGCTCGCGCTCGCGATCCTCGGCGTGAGTCTCGGCGTGGCGGTGTACGTCGGCGTGGCGCTCGCCAATGACAGCGCCGCGCGTGCGTTCGAGCTCTCGTCCGCGGCGGTGCGCGGAGCGACCACGCACCGGCTGTTGCCGATCGGCGGCGCTCTCGACGAGTCGATCTACGTGGATCTCGTCCTGCGGCGCGGCCTCGCGGCCGCCGCTCCGGTGGTCACGGCCGACGTCGGCGTCGCCGGCCTGCCGGGCCTTCGCTATCCGCTGCTCGGCATCGACCCGCTCCAGGAAACGGGCCTGCGCGGGTTCTCGAGCTTCGCACCCGGCGGCGCGTCCGATCTCGCGCGCCTCATCGCCGCGCCGGCGACGGTGCTCTTGCCCGAGACCCTAGCGGCACGCCTCGGCGTGGCGGTTGGCGACACCGTGACGCTGCTCGTGAGCGGGCGGCCGCAGCCCGTCGAGGTAATCGGCACCGTGCCCGCGATCGGCGCGGACGTGCAGGCCGAGCCGCCGATTCTCGCGGACATCGCGACTGCGCAAGAGCTGCTAGGACGGCCCGGCCTGTTGAGCTACGTCGACTTGCGGCTCACCGGCGACCAGGCCGGCGAGCTTGCCGCAGAGCCGCCAACCGCCACGGCGCTCGTCGCGCTGGACCGCGAAGGGGGCGCGTTTCGCGAGCTCGCGCGTGCGTTTCGGACGAATCTCACGGCGCTCGGGCTGCTCGCGCTCGTGGTCGGCACCTTTCTGATCTACGGCACTATGTCGTTCGCGGTCGTGCAGCGGCGCGCGACCCTCGGCGTTCTGCGCGCAGTGGGCGTCACGCGCGCGGAGCTCCTCGGTAGCGTGCTGCTCGAGGCTCTCTGCCTTGCGGTCGTTGCGACGTCGATCGGGCTCGTGCTCGGCCATGTCCTCGCGACGGGGCTCGTCAACCTCGTCTTGCGCACGATCGGCGACCTGTACTTCAGCGCCGGCGTTCACGCGGTGCCCCCGTCGCCCACCATCTACGCGCAAGGCGCCGCGCTCGGCCTCGGGGCGACGCTGCTCGCGGCGGCGAAGCCCGCGCTCGACGCGGCACGCGCGGCCCCGGCCGCGGTTCTGCGCCGGGCCGAGCTGGAACGCGGCGCGCGGCGCGGGATGCGCCTCGCGGCGCTCGCCGCGGCGCCGTTGCTCGCGGCGAGCGCGCTGCTGCTCGCGCTCGGCTCGAGGGACCTGTACACGGCTTTCGCAGCGCTGTTCGCCGTGCTCGCGGCCGGTGCACTGCTGACGCCCGCCGCAACGGTGCTGCTCATGCGCGCGATCGAGATCGCGGGGCGGCGGGTCCTGCGTCTGCCCGAAGTGCTCGCGGTGCGTGGCGTCGGCGCCTCGCTCAGTCGCACCGGCGTCGCCACGGCGGCGCTCGCCGTGGCGATCGCGACAGTCAACGGCGTGGGGCTCATGATCTCGAGCTTTCGCACGAGCCTCGCGGACTGGCTCGACACCACGCTCACGGCGGATCTCTACGTGGGCTTCGACACCGAGGGTGCGCCGCTCACGGCGGCCGACGTGGCCTCGATCGAAGCCATCCCCGGGGTCGCGGGCGTGAGCCTCGCGCGAGCCGTGGTGCTGCCGACCGAGTACGGTGAGCTTGCCGTCCGCGGGATTCGGCCCGGTCCTCGGGGGTGGGGCCTGGAGATCGTCGCCGGCGACGCCGACGCGCTCGGCGAGCTCGCGGCCGGGCGCGGCGTGGTGGCGTCCGAACGTTTCACGTTCGCCCGCGGCTTGACGGTGGGAGACGAGCTCGCATTGCCGGCGCCGGAGGGCGAGCGGCGGCTGCCCATCGTCGGCGTGTTCAGGGACTTCAACACGGGCGACTACTCGGTGGTGATCGCGCTCGACCTGTATCGACGCCTGTTCCGTGATACGTCGCTGACGGGCGTTGGCATCCAGCTTCTGCCGGACGGTGATCGCGCCGCGGTCGAGCAAGCGTTGCGCGCGGCGCTTCCGGCTTCGCCGCCGTTCCGCCTGCGATCGAGCGAGACGATCGAGCAGTTGTCGCTCGAGGTGTTCGACCGCACGTTCAAGATCACGGAGGTGCTGCGCGTGCTCGCGGCAGTCGTCGCCTTCCTCGGCGTGCTGAGCGCGCTGCTGTCCATCGAGCTCGAGCGAGCGAGAGAGCTCGCCGTGCTGCGTGCGCTTGGGTTCGTTCCGCGGCAGTTGCTCGCCACGCTGCTCACGCAGACTGGCCTGCTCGGGGCTGCGGCCGGTCTTGCGGCGCTACCGCTCGGCGCGGCTCTAGCAGCGCTGCTCGTGCACGTGATCAACCGCCGTTCGTTCGGGTGGAGCATGAGCTTCGTGGTCACGCCCGGACCGTTGTTGACGGGTCTCGCGCTGGCCGTCGTTGCCGCTGTGCTCGCGGGTATCTATCCGGCGCTGCGCGCGAGCCGCGTCGAGCTCGGCGGCGCGTTGCGGGAAGAGTGACGGTGCGGCGATCGAGGCTCCGACGGTTGGCCGCAATCTGCGTCCTGCGATTGCGGCACTCCCGCCATCCATGGCGGTCGGCCGCAATCTGCGTCCTGCGATTGCGGCACTCCCGCCATCCATGGCGGTCGGCTCTCGCGAGCGCTTCGCTACTCGCGCTCGCCGCGTGCGGCGGCGACACCCACCAGCGCGCGGGCGACGAGCCGACTCGCAATGTCAGCGGCGCTCGCTTCCTGGGCGATCCGGCCACGGAAGGATTCGCCCGCGCAGCGGGACCGCGCGAATTCAGTTTCCCCGCGGACCATGGGCAGCACGCCGGATTCCGGACGGAGTGGTGGTACTTCACCGGCAACTTGCGGGACGCGAGCTCGCGACGCTACGGGTTCGAGCTGACCTTCTTCCGGATCGGCCTCGCGGCGGGCGCTGCGCCTCGCGAGTCGGCCTGGGGAGCGAATCAGGTGTGGATGGCGCACTTCGCGGTGACCGACGCCTCCGGCCACAGGTTCGTGGCCGCACAGCGACTCGCGCGGGATGCACTGGGCCTGGGAGGCGCCCGCGCGGTTCCGTTCCTCGTCTGGGTCAAGGATTGGTCGGTCGAGGGTGCTTTCGACGACGACCGAACGGAATTTCGGCTCCGCGCGCGCGACGGAGAGACTGCGATCGACTTGCGGCTCGAGGGATCGCGCGCGCCGGTTCTGCAGGGCGATCGGGGGCTCGATGCCAAAGGTCCGGAGCCCGGCAACGCCTCGTACTACTACTCGATGCCGCGCCTCGCAGCACGCGGCGAGCTCACCGCGGGTGGCGAGTCGACCGAGGTCACCGGTCTGGTCTGGATGGACCGCGAATGGTCCACGAGTGCGCTGAGCGAGGGGATCGTGGGATGGGATTGGTTCGCGCTGCGGCTCGCCGACGGTCGCGATCTGATGTTCTACCGGCTGCGGCGCGAGGACGGTACCGCGTCCGAGTTCAGCAGCGGCTCGCTGGTCGACTCCGACGGCATCACGACTCGGCGGCTCGGAGCCAGCGACGTCGAGGCCACGGCGCTCGGTGGGTGGACGAGCCCGGAGACGGGCGTCCGCTATCCCGTGCGCTGGCGCCTCCGAGTGCCAAGCGCGTCGCTCGACCTCGCGATCGAGCCGTACATTCCGAATCAGGAGCTCACGCTAAGCGCGCGCTACTGGGAGGGCGCTGTGCGCGCAGCGCCCGCGGACGGGGGGCCCGAAGCGGAGGGTTACCTCGAGCTCGCGGGCTACTGATACCCAGGGCCGTCCGAGATTGCGAAGACTTGGATTTGTGACGGACCGCACATTTCGCACTTGTTCCCATCGCGACGTTGACATAACCGCGTTTCATTTAAATGTGACACTGTTTACAGTTCACACACTGTCTCCAGCGGGAGACACCGGCAACCAAAGAAGAATTAGCGGCGATGGAACGGCGCAAAATACCACGCAAAGAGTGGGTCATCGGCAGGGACGATACGGGCCGGTCGGTGCTCGAATGGAAAGTCGACTACCGAGCCACAAAGCGACAAGAATCGGACCCGCTCGCGCGCACCTACGACTTTCTGAAGCGGCTCGACGTGCCCGACCTCGAGCTGCAAGACGACGGCCGCAAGTCCAAGGCGGAAGGTCGCAATCCCTACGACAGCGGCGTGTATCCGATACCCAGGATACCCAGGTACGACCGCCGTTAAGCCCTCCGACTGAGCGTCGCCGGCGACGCGTCCACATCGTTGCGGAGCTCGAAAAAAGAAAACCCCGGTCCCTTGGGGACCGGGGTTTCGCATAAGAGCCTGGCGATGTCCTACTCTCGCGTGGACGGATCCACACTACCATCGGCGCTGGACGTTTTCACTTCCGAGTTCGGAATGGGATCGGGTGGTTCCCGTCCGCTATTGCCGCCAGGCAAACCGGGATGCGCTCAAGCTCGCTCGATGGAGCGCGCTGAACGCGCAATTTGGAATGATCCGTCTCGTCGCACTCTCACCGATCTTGCATCGATCGGCGAAACCCAAACCGCTTGGGTGTTATATGGTCAAGCCTCACGGGCAATTAGTACTGGTTAGCTTCGTCGATTACTCAACTTCCACACCCAGCCTATCAACCTCGTAGTCTACGAGGGCCCTTTAGGGGGATCGAGTCCCCAGGGAAATCTAATCTTGGGGTGGGCTTCCCGCTTAGATGCTTTCAGCGGTTATCCCTTCCGTACATAGCTACCCGGCAATGCCACTGGCGTGACAACCGGAACACCAGAGGTACGTCCACTCCGGTCCTCTCGTACTAGGAGCAGCTCCCCTCAAATTTCCAACGCCCACGGCAGATAGGGACCGAACTGTCTCACGACGTTCTAAACCCAGCTCGCGTACCACTTTAATCGGCGAACAGCCGAACCCTTGGGACCTGCTACAGCCCCAGGATGTGATGAGCCGACATCGAGGTGCCAAACTCCTCCGTCGATGTGGACTCTTGGGAGGAATAAGCCTGTTATCCCCGGAGTACCTTTTATCCGTTGAGCGATGGCCCTTCCATACAGAACCACCGGATCACTATGACCTGCTTTCGCACCTGCTCGAC
>Ga0137409_10000131_pt1 | contig 70669 bp, 71 predicted proteins | sample CZODoug1_16funga_FD_122059 | JGI IMG/M metagenome (GOLD analysis project Ga0137409, IMG submission 122059) | Vadose zone soil fungal communities from Angelo Coast Range Reserve, California, USA - CZODoug1_16fungal (Hybrid Assembly) | ecosystem: Environmental > Terrestrial > Soil > Vadose zone... | reverse complement strand
TCCATCGCCTTGGCGAGCAGCGCCGCGTCGGTGACGTAGTCGGCCTCGACGCGCCGGCCGAAGCCGCCGCCGAGCAGCGTCACGTGGCTGGTGACGTTCTCGGGCTTGTAGCCCAGGCGCACGCTGGTCGCGAGAAAGATGAAGAACGGCGACTGGCTGGGCGCCCACACCTCGATCTTGTCGCCGGTGACAAGCGCGGTGGCGTTCATCGGCTCCATGCAGGCGTGCGCGACGTGCTCGGTGGTGAACTCGGCGTTGAGCCTTCTCGCCGCGCCGGACATTGCGCCTTTCGCATCGCCTTCCTTGATGAAGTCGACGCCGCTCTGGTCGTCGAGGTTGCGCGCACGCGCGGCGTACTCGGCGATGATCTTGTCGGAACTGTACGAGCGCGCCTTCGCCGTGTTCGACCACTCGACCTTGAGCAGGCCCTTCGCCTTCTTCGCCGCCGGGTAATTCTCCGCGACGACGCCCACCCCGTAGGGCAGCGGCACAACCTTCAGAATGCCGGCCACCTTCAGCGCCGGGGCATCGTCGATCTTCTCGGGCTTCTCGCCCTGCACTGGCGCGCGCAGCACCGCACCATAGAGCATTCCCGGCAGGCGCACGTCGATTCCGTACTGCGCCTTGCCGACTGTTTTCGACGGAACGTCGACGCGCCCCACGTCCTTGCCGATGAGGCGATGCTCGCTCATGGGCTTGAGCTGAGACTTGTCGACCTTGGGCGCTTCCGCGGGCACCTTGGCGAAGGACGCGATCTCGCCGTAGCCCATGCGGCGATTCGACGCCTTGTGCACGGCGAAGTGCGGCTCGGTGGTGACCTCGGAAGCGGGCACGCCCCACTTCTCGGCGGCCGCGCCGACCATGATGAGGCGCGCCTGCAGGCCCGCGAGGCGGATCACGTCGTAGTAGCCCTGGGTGGTGCGGCTCGCTCCCGTGGTCATGCCGCCGCCGAAGCGCGGGTTGCCGAACACCTTGGGCATGTAAGGCGCCTGCTCGACCTTCACCTTGCTCCAGTCGAGGTCCATCTCCTCGGCGAGCAGCAACGGCATCGAGGTCATCACGCCCTGCCCCATCTCGGAGGCAGGCGAGTAGACGGTGACCGTGCCGTCGGCGACGACGCGCACCCAGCCGTTTGGGGCGAATTCGCCGGACTGCGCAAAGGCTTCCGAGATCCCTGCGAGCGTTCCGCCGAAAGCGACGCCGAAGGCGACGCCTGCGCCGGAGAGCAGGAAGGCGCGGCGCGACACGCCCTGGTACGCAACGCCCTCGAAGCCGAGGACCCAGTCGTTGTTGATCGTGGCTTGCGTCATGGCGTCCCCCTTATGCTTCGCTCGCGGCGCGCTGGATCGCCGCGATGATCTTGTTGTAGGTGCCGCAGCGGCAGATGTTGCCCTTCATGTGCGCGACGATCTGCTCGCGCGTAGGCTTCTTGTTCTTGGCGAGCAGCGCGGCCGCGGTCATGATCTGGCCGGACTGGCAGTAGCCGCACTGCGGCGTCTGCTCCTCGACCCAGGCCTTCTGCAGCGGGTGGTCGCCGTTCGCCGACAGCCCTTCGATCGTGGTGACCTTCTTGCCCGCGACCGCCGAGATCGGCGTGATGCAGGATCGGGTGGGCGTGCCGTTGACGTGCACGGTGCAGGCGCCGCATTGCGCCATGCCGCAGCCGAACTTGGTGCCGGTCAGGCCGAGGTGATCGCGCAGCGCCCACAGCAGCGGGGTATCGGCCGGCATGTCCACCGAGGCCGGATTGCCGTTGACGACGAAAGAAACCATTGGAAGTCCTCCTAGTTGGAATGACGTTTTTCGTTCTTCTAGGCGGGACATCTTAGTGGGGTGCTTAGACAAAGTCCAATCGCCCGAAACGGACCGGACCAGCCGCATTTGACCCGAAAGGGTTTTTGCCAAGGCCCGGCTTATGGGGCAGAATGCGCTGCCGGTTTCCGGGGGGCCTGGCCGCGCAAGAAGTGGAGGGGAGCCTTTGAAATTCCTGCTTTCGTTTTCGCGCCTGGTCGATGCGATGAACGAGCGAGTCGGCCGGGCCGTCTACTGGCTGATATTGGTGGCGGTACTGGTGAGCGCCGGCAACGCTGTGGTCCGCTACGCGTTCAACCGGAGCTCGAACGCCTGGCTCGAAATCCAGTGGTACCTGTTCTCCGCGGTGTTCCTGTTTTGCGCCGGCTACACGCTCCTGCACAACCAGCACGTTCGAATCGACCTGGTCGTCGGGCAGCTGTCCAAGCGCGTCCAGGCCTGGATCGACGTGTTCGGCACGCTGCTGTTCCTCCTGCCCATGGCAATCACCATCATGTGGCTATCCTGGCCCGTGTTCGTCGACGCGTACCGCAGCAATGAGATCTCCACCAACGCGGGCGGCTTGATCATCTGGCCGGCCCGGCTGATGGTGCCGGTCGGCTTCCTCCTGCTCGTCCTGCAAGGGCTCTCCGAGCTGATCAAGCGCATCGCGTTCCTGCGCGGGCTGATCCCCGACCCCACCGAGAAGGACGAAGGCCCAAGCCTCGAGGAGCAACTTGCCGAAGAGTTGCGCAAGCAACGGGAATCCTCGGCGTGATCGAATTCTTGGCCCACAACATGGCGCCGCTGATGTTCGCGGCGCTGGTGCTCTTCCTGCTGATCGGCTATCCGGTCGCGTTCGCGCTCGCTGCGATCGGCATCTTCTTCGGCCTGGGAGGAATCGAGCTCGGGCTGCTTCAACCGACGCTCTTTCAGGCGCTGCCGCAGCGCATCTGGGCCGTGATGTCCAACGACACGCTGCTCGCGGTTCCGTTCTTCACTTTCATGGGACTGATTCTGGAGCGAAGCGGCATGGCCGAGGACCTGCTCGACACCATCGGCCAGGTGTTCGGTCCGCTGCGCGGCGGGCTCGCCTTCGCCGTGATCTTCGTCGGTGCGCTGCTCGCCGCAACCACCGGGGTAGTTGCGGCCTCGGTGATTTCCATGGGCCTCATATCGCTGCCGATCATGCTGCGCTACGGCTACGACCGGCGCTTCGCCACCGGCGTGATCGCCGCCTCTGGCACGCTCGCGCAGATCATTCCGCCCTCGCTCGTGCTCATCATCATGGCCGACCAGCTCGGCCGCTCGGTTGGCGACATGTACGAAGGCGCCTTCATTCCCGGCGTGACGCTCGCCGGCCTGTATGCCCTCTACGCCCTCATCGTCACACTGATTAAACCGAAGTGGGCGCCGGCGCTGCCGCAGGAGGCGCGCACGCTGCGCGAGGCCGATGGCACGAGCGGCACACGCTCGCTGGTCGTGTTGGTTCTCATCGCCTCGGCCGCAGCGATCGGTTTTGCGAAATACAAGTACGGCCCGGACGGCCCCACCGACGAGATGCTGGTGGTGTCCACCGCCGTCGGAGTCGGCATGGCGTTCGTCGCGGCGGTGATCAATCATTTCACGAAGCTCGGCCTTCTCTCCCGCATCGCCGAGCGTGTCACCTTCGTGCTGATCCCGCCGCTCGCGCTGATTTTCCTGGTGCTTGGAACGATTTTTCTCGGCGTCGCGACGCCCACCGAAGGCGGAGCGATGGGTGCGAGCGGCGCGCTCGCCATGGCGCTGGCGCGTCGCCGCCTTTCCTTCCGGCTGCTCAAACAGGCGATGGACACGACGGCAAAGCTGACCGCCTTCGTCGTGTTCATCCTGGTCGGGGCGCGCGTGTTCAGCCTGACCTTCTACGGCGTGGACGGCCATCTCTGGGTGGAGGGCCTTCTCACCAATCTCCCTGGGGGCCAGCTTGGGTTCCTGATCGTCACCAACGTGCTGATCTTCGTTCTGGCTTTCTTTCTGGATTTTTTCGAGCTGTCGTTCATCGTCATCCCGCTGCTCGGTCCTGTCGCAGAGAAGCTCGGTATCGATCTCATCTGGCTCGGCGTCCTCTACGGGGTCAACATGCAGACCTCGTTCATGCACCCGCCGTTCGGGTTCGCACTTTTCTATCTGCGGAGCGTCGCCCCGGCGAAGGACTACGTCGACAAGATCACCGGCAGGCAGACCGCGCGTGTCACGACCGGCCAGATCTACTGGGGAGCGGTGCCGTTCGTGCTGATCCAGATGATCATGGTGGCGCTCATCATCGCCTTCCCGGGTATCGTAACGGGCGGGATCGCCAAGAAGCAGGCGATCGACATCAGGAACATCCAGATCGAGGTGCCCGCCGATGAGAAGGAGACGCCCGGCGAATCGCCCGGGGGCGCTGCCGGGCAGGACTCCGAGCAGGAGCAGGCGGAAAAGGCCCTCGAGCGCGCGCTCGGCGGCGGCGGCCAAAAGAAATAGCCGAAGCGCGCATCCCCGGAAATGAAAGCCCCGCTACGCGCGGGGCTTCACACTGCAAACTCCCGGGACTTTGGGCTCTAGCCCTTCTTTCCCGAACCCCGCTGGGTAAGGCGCTCGGCCGCGATCATGAAGTTGTCGAAGCGGCTTTCGGCGACCGCAAACCACTGGTTCTGGTCGTTGCGGAACTTCTTCCACGAGTCGTAGACCTTCTTGAATTTCGCGTTCTTGGTCGCGAATTCGTCGTACACCTCGGTCGCAGCTTTGTAGCACGCCGCCATGATCTCGTTGGAAAACGGCTGCAGCTTCACGCCGCCCGCGAGCAGCCGCTTCAGCGCGTCCGGGTTGGCCGCGTCGTACTTCGCCACCATCCACACGTTGGCTTCCGCGCACGCCGCCTCGAGGATAGCCTTGTATTCGGGGGGCAATGCTTCCCAGGCCTTGATGTTGACGAGCAAATCGAGCTCGGGTCCGCCCTCCCACCAGCCCGGATAATAGTAGTACTTCGCGACCTTGGAGAATCCGAGCTTCTCGTCGTCATAAGGGCCGACCCATTCGGCGGCGTCGACCGTGCCTTTCTCCAGCGCCGGGTAGATGTCGCCGCCGGCAATCTGCTGCGGCACCACGCCGAGCTTGGTGAGCGGCAGGCCGCCCGTGCCGCCGATGCGCATCTTCAGGCCCTTGAGGTCCGCGACCTTGTTGATCGGCTTGCGGAACCAGCCGCCCATCTGGCAGCCGGTGTTGCCGGCCGGGAACTGGATGATGTTGTACTCCTTGAAGAACTCTCGCATCAGCTCCAGGCCGCCGCCGTGATACATCCAGGCGTTCTGCTGCCGGGCGTTCATGCCGAAGGGAATGGCGCAGGAAAACGCGAACGTCGGGTCCTTGCCGAAGTAGTAGTAGGTCGCGGTGTGGCCGCACTCGACAGTGCCGTTTTGAACGGCATCGAGAACCTGCAAACCCCCGACGATTTCACCTGCGGCAAAAACCTTGATGTTGAACTTTCCGCCGGTCGCCGCGGCGACGCGCTTGCCGATCAGCTCGGCACCGCCGTAGAGCGTGTCCAGGCTCTTCGGCCAGCTCGCCGCCAAGCGCCAGTTGACCGTGGGGGCGCCCGCCTGCGCGCGCGCCTGCGCGGCAGTAACCAATCCGGCCCCAGCGGCCGCGCCCAGGCCGGCGCTCTTGATGAAATCGCGTCGCTTCATGGATACCCTCCTCAAGGTTGAATCCCGGGCGATTATACGCCCGCCTCAGAACGCATTTTCAATTCCCGGCGATGGTCATTCCCTCGACGAGGATCGACCCGGTGGTGCGCGAGCCGCGCGTGAGCGCGTCCGAGCCGATCGCCGAGACCGAGCGGAACATGTCGCGCAGGTTGCCCGCAATGGTGATCTCCTCGACCGGGTAGCGGATCTCGCCGCCCTCCACCCAGTAGCCCGCGGCACCGCGCGAATAGTCGCCGGTGACCAGGTTCACGCCGAAGCCGATCAACTCGGTCACCAGCAGCCCCCGGTCCATCTTGCGGATCAGCCCGGGAAGATCGAGCCCGCCCCCCTGCAGGATCAGGTTGTGGTTGCCGCCGGCGCTGCCCGTGGTTTTCATGCCCAGCTTGCGCGCCGAGTAGCTGCCCATGAAATAGCCGCGCAGCACGCCGTCCTTCACCACGTCGCGGTCGCGCGTCGCCACGCCCTCGTCGTCGTACCAGGAGCTCGCCTGCCCGCGTGGAAGATGCGGCCGCTCGACCAGCGTGACGATCGGCGAGAAAACCGTCTCGCCCAGGGAGTCGAGCAGGAACGAGACCTTGCGGTACAGATTTCCACCGCTCACCGCCGATACGAAGGTCGACACCAGGTCGTTCGCCACCGGCGCTTCGAAAAGCACGGGCGCCTGCATCGTGCCGATCTTGCGGCTGCGCAGCCGCGCGAGCGCGCGCCGTCCCGCGTAGTCGCCGATCGCCTCGGGGCTGGCGAGGTCGCTCTGCTCGCGCTGTGACGAGTACCAGTCGTCGCGCTGCATCTGGCCGTTTTCGGCGGCGATCACCGCGCAGGAGAGCGTGTGGCGCGACGTGGGGAACCCCTCCATGAAGCCGTGGCTGTTGCCGAGCGCGAACTGCCACTGCTGGCTGGAAACGCTCGCGCCCTCGGAGTTCACGACGCGCTTGTCCAGCCGGAACGCGGCGGCCTCGCAGGTCTTCGCGATCTCGATCGCGCGCTCGACCGGAGGATGCCAGGGATGGAACAGGTCGAGGTCGCCGGGGCTGCGCGCGAGGTCCTCCGGGTCGGCGAGCCCCGCGGCCTCGTCCTCAGCGGTGAAGCGCGCGATCGTCAGGGCCGCCTCGACGGTGTCGCGGATGGCCCGGCCGGCGAAGTCGGCGGTGCTGGCGTAGCCCTTGCGCTTTCCGACGTAGACGGTCACGCCGAGGCTCTTGTCGCGGTTGTACTCGATGGTCTCGACCTCGCCTTTGCGCACGGTGACCGTCTGGCCGTAGCCGTCGGAGGTCTCGGCCTCGCAGCCGCTCGCGCCCTGCTTCGCGGCGTGCGCCAGCGCATCGGCGGCGATCGCCTTCAGCGTGGGCAGATCGTGGGAAAAGCGTGCTTGTGCCATCCGGGGATACCAGGGAAAGACGCTATGATATACGGCAGTGCAGGCCGAGGAAAAACCCAGCAAGACCCAGCGCAAGCGCGAGATGCACGAGCTGCAGGCGCTCGGCGCGCGCCTGGTCGAGCTGAATTCCGACCAGCTCGAGGAGGTCGGCTTGCCCGAGGGTCTGCGCCACGCGATCGAGTTCGCGCAGCGCACGACCAAGCACGAGGCGAAGCGGCGCCAGATGCAGTACATCGGCAAGCTCATGCGCTCGGTCGATCCGGCGCCAATCCGCGAGAAGCTCAAGATTTGGGACGGGGTATCGGCCGAGCACACCGCGAAGCAGCACCGCGTCGAGCGCTGGCGCGACCTGCTGATCGAGGACGAGTCGAAGGTCGACGAGCTGCTCCGCGCGCATCCGGCGATCGATGCACGGCACTTGCGCGCGCTCGCGCGCAAGGCGCGCGAGGAGCGCGCGTCGGGCGCGTCGCCCCGCGCCTACCGCGAGCTCTTCCGGACCCTGCGCGAGATCGTGGTCGAGTCCGCGCACGAGGACGACGCGGCCTGACTCCCGTATACTTGCGTCCATGACGGCAGCAGACGACGAGCTGCTCATCGGGCTCGTGTCGATCAGCGACCGCGCTTCGAGCGGCGTGTACCAGGACGAGGGGATCCCGGCGCTGGAAGAGTTCTTCGGGCGCGCGCTACACAGCCCCTGGCGCACCGTCAAGCGCCTCGTCCCCGACGAGCAGCCCGTGATCGAGTCGACGCTGATCGAGCTGGTCGACCGCGAGCGCTGCCACCTGGTGCTCACCACCGGCGGAACGGGTCCCGCGGTCCGCGACGTCACGCCCGAGGCGACGCTCGCCGTCGCCGACAAGGCGATGCCAGGATTCGGCGAGCAGATGCGCAGGATCAGCCTGGAGTTCGTGCCGACCGCGATCCTTTCGCGGCAGGTGGCGGTGGTGCGCAAGGGCGCCCTCATCATCAACCTGCCCGGTCAGCCCAAGTCGATCCGCGAGACGCTCGAAGGCCTGAAGGACAAGGACGGCAGGCAGATCGTGAACGGGATCTTCGCCGCGGTTCCCTACTGCATCGACCTCATCGGCGGGCCCTACATCGAGACGCGCGAAGAAGTCGTCAAGGCCTTCCGCCCCAAGTCCGCGATCCGGCCGAAGAAGAGCTGACCGTGGCCGAGGTCCTCGAGGCGATCGAAATCGAGACAGCGAAGAGCCCCAAGGCGAGCGTCATCTGGCTGCACGGGCTCGGCGCCGACGGCAACGACTTCGCGTCCATCGTGCCCGCGCTGCAGTTGCCGAAGACCCCGATCCGCTTCGTGTTCCCGCACGCGCCCGTGCAGCCGGTCACGGTCAACGGCGGCATGCGCATGCGCGCCTGGTACGACATCAGCGACGGTGCGATCCGGCGCGAGGACGAGGCCGGGGTGCGCGCCTCGCAGAAGCTGATCCTGGCACTGATTGCTCGGGAGAAGGAGCGCGGCACCGAGGCGAGGCGCCTAGTGCTCGCCGGGTTCTCCCAGGGCGGGGCGATCGCGCTGCAGACCGGACTGCGCCACCCCGAGCGCATCGCTGGAATCATGGCGCTTTCGACCTATCTGCCGATCGCCGACAAGTTCGCCGCCGAGGCAAGCCCCGCGAACCGCGACGCGCCGATCTTCATGGCGCACGGCAGCTACGACCCGGTGATCCCGCTTGCGCGCGCCGAGCACTCGCGCGGTATCCTGCAATCGCTGGGCTACGCCGTCGAATGGCGCGAGTACCCCATGCCGCACTCGGTATGCCCGGAGGAAGTGGCGGACATCAGCGCCTGGCTCCGGAAGGTGCTGGACGCCTAGATCTACTCGCCCGGATCGCGAACCATGATGCGGCAGCGCAAGAGGTCGTAGTCCTCGCCGCGCTCCATCCCCCCGGTCGGCAGGAGCAGGTACGTCTTGCCGTTCTGCTCGAGCTGCAGGTTCTGGCTGGGAAGCAGAACGTTCGCTCGAAGGAGCAAATGCGTCTCGCCGGTGGAATCCAACGGACCGAGGAAGATCGCCGTTTCGGTGTCTACGCTGGGCCCGATCTGGGCGGTGACCACCTTGACCTGCGCCGTCTGCGCGGAACGTCCCACCGTTTGGATGCCGACTGCCCCCGTCTGCGTGGCATCGCGCTGAAAGCGCCGCACCAGGCCGATGATCCAGTTCGAGCCGCCCTCGGGCTGCAGGCCGAGCAGGCAGCCGATCCGCAGCCAATCGCCCCGGAGCTGCGGCACCAGGGCGCCGAACCCTCCCGAGCTGACGTTCTCGACGATCCAGCTCTCGATTCTCTCGGGATCGAACAACGCGTCGCCGCCGGGATCGATCGCGGAGAGCACCCCGTCGAAGCCGTGGGTGATCGTCACGCGCGACTTGACCCTGTGGCGCGCCGCCTTCCGCTCGGGAGCCTGGGTCGACCAGCACATCGCCAGGTGCTCGAGGACTTCGACGACCACCTGCGGCTCGTAGGTCCCGCCGAGGCTGATCCCCGAGGGCACGGCGTTGGTCTGCCTGACGATCTGCACGAGCTGCCTGATCTGGTTCAGGGCCGCGCCGGGCGCGAAGTACCTCAGCGTCGGCGTCGGGTCCGGGGTGCGCACCAGGCGCGTCGGCGGCTGGTTCTGCGCGAGGTCGATCCAGTACACGGCGTCGGGCTGCTGCTTCGAGTCGACCTTGAACGAGCCGACCCAGTGCGCGATCAGGCGCTCGGCGAGCTCGATCTCCACCGGCAACAGGCTGTCCGGTGACGCCACCGCGAGCATCGCCGCCTTGAGGAATTCCTGCTCCACGGCGGTTTCCTCGGGAATCCCCGGGTAAGGCATCACCTTCGCGGCGGCGTACTTGCGGTACTCGGAGAACGCGTAAATCTTGGAGACCATCCCCCACAAGGCATTGTCCTGGAGGCCGTAGCGCACGTACTGCCACTTCATCTGCCCCGCCGCCGCGCGCACCGCGCGCACGGACAGCAGCGTCATCGCCGGCTTCAGCTCCTCCCAGCCCTTCTGCGCGGTGACGAACACGTCGACGCAAACCGCGAAGGCAAGCGCGGCGTGGCGGTAGGATTCGCGGATTGCGGTCCACAGCCGGTTCTCCTGGAACTTGGACAGGCGCGGCGAGCCCAGGTAGTCGCGCTGCAGCTTGCGCAGGTGGCCTTGGGCCGCTTCGTCGACCATCAGCACCAGCTGCGCGCGGTGCTCGTGGCTGAAGCCCGCCCAGCCGCGCACCGAGTCCAGCCAGTGATTGAGATCCTCGAGCCCCTTGAGGGGATCGCTTCCGGGGATGGCGTCGACGATCTTCCGGGCCTCTTTGAGATCGGCCATGGGATGATCGGACTTGCCCCCGAACAGCTTCATCTTGTCTCCCGGTCCCGCGCGATCACATCAGGAGAAGCAAGCAGCAGGGTCGGGCCCTGGTGCTGGCGAGTGGACTCGAACCACCGACCTACTGATTACGAATTACTAGACCAGCGCCCGTTCCGATCCTGCTTGCTTTTACTCTGCCTATTAATCTGCTATAATTCAGTCACTTGGCGTTGCTTTTTGCCCTAGATCGTTTTATCGGCTTTTATCCGCCGCCATTATTAGCGCATTATTAGCGATCCGCTGGAACGACTGAGGACATTTTCACCTCCATTATATGGCTAGGACCTGCGAGACGATCAAGATAACGAAGCGCACCGTAGACGCTGCAACACCGCTGCTGGAACCCGGAACTGCGCCTCGACAGCGACTCTACCTCGACACCGCGCTGCGCGGTTTCGGCCTGTGCGTCGGCGCGACCGCCAAGACGTATTTCGCTCAAAGGACCGTGCGCGGACGCTCCGTGCGCGTGACCATCGGGCGGCACGGCGAGTTCACCGTTGACCAAGCGCGGCGCGAGGCACAGCAGCTCCTCGCGAAGATGGCTCGGGGCTTGGACCCTGTGGAGGAAAAACGCAAGGCCCGGGCCCGCGGCTTCACACTCAGCCAAGCGCTCGACCTCTGCGTGGAGCGGTTGAAGTCCAAAGGGCGTAGCGCGTCGACGATTGACGGGTACCGCTATTCCATCGAGACCTACCTGAAGGATTGGCTCACCCGGCCGCTCGCGGAGATTACGCGCCAGGACGTGCGGCTCCGGCATCAGAAGATCGCCGCCGACGTTGCGGCCGGGCGCTTCGCAAAGGGACGCCCGCGTACGAAGGAGCACGGCGCGCGCACGGCGAACTCGGCGTTGGTAGCTTTCCGCGCAGTCTACAATGCGGCAGCGCGTGAACATCCCGAACTGCCATCCGGCCCGACCCTAAGCGTCAACTGGTTCAAGTCCGAACGGCCGGAGGCGCTGCCGCTCAGCGAGCTGCACACTTGGGCCGCGAAGGTCACCGCGCTCGACAACCCGATCCGACGGGACTTTCTGTTTTTCACCTTGCATACCGGCTTACGGCGCACGAGCGCCGTAACGGCTCGGTGGGGCGACATCAACTTCGAGCGGCGCGTGCTGCATGTGCCAAACCCTAAGGGCGGCAAGGCGTTCGATCTGCCGCTAACGGACTTTCTGGTCGAGCTGCTGAGGACGCGCAAGAAAGATAATGCTGAGGTGTTCGAGGACTCGCCGTGGATCTTCCCGGCTCTGAGCGAGTCCGGCCACATCAGCGAGCCGCGCGAGGAGTTCGTTGGCATTGATTGGAAAATCCACGACCTCCGGCGCTGGTTCATCACGGCGGCGGAATCGCTCGACCTCTCACCCTACGTCATCAAGGCCCTGGCGAACCACGCGCTGCCAAGCGGGGACGTAACAGCCGGGTACATCCAGCACGAAGTCGAGCGGCTGCGCCCTGCGATGGAGGCGATCGGCGAGCGGCTGCGCGCGGCCTGCCTGCCGTCCGACGCGAAGGTGGTGCAGCTGCCGCGCGTCGTTTCAAAGGCAGCAGCATGAGCAAGGGTACCCGGATCATTTCAAAGGAGGAGTTTGCCGAAATCGTCAAACCCCTAATAGAAGCGCACATCCCGGCTCGCGGCGCGCGTCCCAACCAGCTCATCTACCGTTTCACATTCAGCGACGGTAGCACCGGGGACATACACGCCCATGAGGTGAGGGCTAAGGAGGCGCACGATGTCCGTCGCGTGCGAAAGGTGGACGCAGGCGCAGGCGGTGATAAAGGCTCACAGAAGACGAAGGCGCTCGCCGCCGTGTGGCAGCGCAAGATAACGCGCCAGGTCGAGCGGATGCTGAAGGGAGACAAAACTGACGAGAATATCGCAACGCTGCTCGCCTCTGACACCAGAATTCTCGACCCTGACACCGGAAAAGAGATTCAGCCCGCACGCGCCCAGCGAACGGTAGCCAAATTCGTTGCCGAAGTGAGGGCACGGCTAGAAAAAGAGGGAAAGATCAGGCCAAAAAAATAGTTTGCAGAGTACCGGTACTCTGCAAGCGCGCGGCGCACGGCGCACTACGCTAGCTCCCACAAACATGGAGGCTGGCAACCGTGAGCACCGAAGCAATCGATCAGGCTGAAACCAACCGCGAGGCGGCGCTGCTCGCTACCGCGGACGCTCAGCAGGCAAGGCGGGTCGTGCTGCTATGGCAGCAACCCGTAATCCCAGATCATCACATTCCCGATGCAATCGGGATTTCGTTCCCGCAATGGAAGGCTCTCAAAGACGAGGGCGACACACCACCGCTGTTTGCGATTGGCCGGAGCCTGTTCGTAAGGACTGCCGATCTGCGTGCGTGGCTTGACCTGAAGGCGAAAGGCGGGAAGCCGAGCCCGAAGAAATTGCGGCGCGATGCTCCTCGCATGAGTGGGGAACAGCCGTGAAGCGCGCCTCGGCGGCGGCATCGGTGCCCGACATCCTAGACACGCGAGCAGCGGCGAAGTACCTCGGGTGCTCGACTCAATTCCTGGAAATCCTGCGCTGCAAAGGCGGCGGCCCGCCGTTCGCGAAACTCGGATCACTGGTGCGCTACCGGCGCTTGTCACTTGAGCAGTGGGTGACCGCCAGCGAAATCGGCACCACAAGCGCGCGGCCATGCGCACCTACGGAAAGGTAACTCCTGGATTTTGGATCGGCGAAACCGGCCGCCAGCTTCGTGCAGCCGGTGCCGAGGTGCAGGTGGTGGCGCTGTATCTGCTTTCCTCACCGCACGCCCGCATGATCGGCTGCTACTACCAGCCGCTCGCGTTCATCGCGCACGAGACTGGTCTCGCTCCTGACGCCGTACGGCGGGCCATCGAGAAGGCGACGGAAATAGGTTTCTGCGACTACGACTACGAAACTGAATTCGTTTGGGTTTACGAGATGGCTCGATTCCAAATCGGCGAGCAGCTCACGGCTAACGACAAGCGCTGCAAGGGCGTTCAGCAACAATACCTCGACCTCCCGGACAACCGATTCCTGCGGCCATTCTTCGAGCGCTACGCCAAGACCTTTCACCTTTCGACCTCGCGAGACGGAGGAACGTCAAGCAACAAGCTCCTTCCAAGCTCCATCGAAGCTCCTTCCAAGCCGCTCCGAAGCCAGGAGCAGGAACAGGAGCATGAACAGGAGAAGGAAAAAACAAAAGCATTGTCGGGCGAAGCGCCCGACGACGAGTTCGAGGTCGCCTGGAAGGCGCTTCCAAAGCGTTCCGGCAACAACCCGAAGGCAGACGCTCTAAAAGCCTGGAAAGCACGTCTACGTGAAGGCGTCAAACCCACGACCATGATCGAGGGTGCGGAGCGCTACCGCGCGCTTTGCGAAGCCACCGCAAAGGCCGGTACCGAATTTGTGATGCAAGCGGCGAGATTCTTTGGCTCCGCTCGCCCCTTCGAGCAGGACTTCACACTTCCGGCGGCGCCGATGAACGGGAAGCCGCCGTGGTATCTGAGCGCCCGGGAGATCGAGGCGAGGGGGCGCGCTCGCGGCTTCGAGGTGCCGACGCTGACAGGCGATTTCCCCACCTTCAGGCAGCAGGTCTACGCCGCAGAGGGCATCACGCCTGAGATGGTAGACGCCGCCCGAAAGGATTTCCCGTGATCGAGGACCGTCGCCTGCGGCGCGTGCTGGCGCGCGCAGCGCTGAAGAGCGCCGAGCGTGAACTCGCCATCGCTCGGGCGCAGCTTGTCACTGGCGATATGGAAGCGAAGGAACGAGTCGCAGCGGCACAGGAAGCGCTCGCAGCGGTGCGCAAAGATTTGGCGCGAATCGAAGCGGGCGCATGAGCGCGAAACTAAAATTCGACGCACCGCTCGCCCTGATCCTCGAGCTTCCCGACAAGCTCGACGCAGTACTCGCCGGACAAACTGAGATTCTGGGCGAGCTGCGCCTGCTCGGCTTGGCGTTGGGGCGCAGCGGCAAGCGCTATGACCGCGACGCGGCGATTGCCAAACTGCTCGGCGCGATGGTCGATGCGGGCGCTGAACCCTTCTTCACGGCTGTCGAGTTGGCAGAGCTTGCGGCACTGACGAAACCCGAGTGCATGGTGTTGCGCGACGCCATCATTGAAGCGGTGCGCGAGGTGAATCCCCGGAAGATTGGCCACTTGCTGCGGCGAATCGAGGGCAGAGACTTCGGCGGTCGAGCAGTGCATCGCATCAAGGCCGAGCGGAGTGGTCTCCTGTGGCAGATCGTTGCGAGTTCGCGGGTTTGAAACTCGCAAAACACGCCTAATCGTTGCGCCGCCTACGCCTCAAAACGCAACATGCGCCCGTGCCCAAAACGTAGAGGTAGTGCGCAATGGAACGCTTGGCCGATTACACCCAATCATTGAAAGACCGGCAGGCTCGCCGCACCATCGCCAGAACATTCACGTGCCTGGCGCGGGCGAACGGCGTTCCCGAGATGGCGGCCAACTATGCCCGCAGTCGGCGCGACTGGGCCGACGTCGAGCAGATCATCCGCCCGCTTATGGCGGCGGTGCCCGGTCACACGACCTCGAGCGATCCAGCACTGATCGGCGTGCTCTCTAACGACGTGATGTCCGTGGTGCGACCGTTGACGATCCTTGGTCGCCTGCCGGTGCGCGTTACCTCCTTTTCCGCCGCGTTGACCTACATGAACGGCGGCACGAGCAGCGCATGGGTTGGGGAAGGCCAGGCCGTCCCGGTCTCCAGAGCGAGTTTTTCTCGCTTGGCGACGCCGCTGGACCGCTTGCAGAATGTCGCCTTCAGCGTCGAGGATTTGGAACTCGTCAAAACCGCTGATCCCGCCGCAGAGATGGTCATCGCGCAGGATTTCGTCACCGCGTGCGTCGCCGGTATCGACACCTCGTTCATTGACCCGCAGAGCGCGGCGATTGCTGGCATCCGCCCTGCGAGCGTCACCAATGGCGCACCCGCTTTCGCCTCCAGCGGCAGCACGGCGGCGCTCTTCGACGCCGACTTCGGGCGAATGATTGAATCGTTGCTCGCGCGCGGAAGCACTCTGCAGGCCGCCTACTGGGTCATGCACCCGATCACCGTCCTTTTCCTCGCTCGCCTGCTGAACGTCAATGGCGACCGCGCCTACCCGCTTCTCAGCGTGCGCACGGGCGGCGAATTGCTGGGGCTTCCCGTGATCGTGTCGGCGAGCGTGCCGCATGTAGGTTCGCCGCCGAGCACCAGCATCTACCTCGTGGACGCGGAACGCATCTGGGTTGCGCAGGATCCAACTGTCGAGCTTTCGATTTCACAGCGCGGTGCGGTCCAGATGCTGGACAACCCCACCGGCAGCATCGCGCCGCCGACAGCGACGACGTTGGTCAGCCTGTTTCAGACCAACAGCGTCGCGCTGCGCGGCACGCGCACGATCAATTGGAAGATCGCCGACCCCGGTTTCGCCTGCGTGCTCAACAACGTGGTCGACTGACGATCGGAGGCGCACGTGGCGTCAGAGAAAATACAAGCTATCGCGAAGCTGATGGTGCGGTCGGTCAAGGACTACACCGCTCGCGCGATCGCCAAGCGCGACGAGCAGCTCGAGCCACGGCTCAAGGCGCTGGAAGCGCGCCTCGCGGCACTCGAGGAGCGGCAGGTCTCGCTTTTCAAGATCGAGGAGCGCGACGACCCGCCGTTGCGAGCTGTGAAATGAATTCGCGCGTGCGCCCCGCCAGACGCGGCGATGCGCTTGCCGCGATGCTGCCGCTTTTACCCTCCCTGTTCGGCAGGGCCGGCGGGTGCCCCAGCACCGCGGCCGGCAACCCCTCTCCTTAGGGTTCCGCGATGCTGACGGAAGCGGACGACCAAGACCCGGCGGAATGCATTTCTGCGGCCATCGAGACGCAGGAGCACACGCACAGGAACGGCGTTGTCACTCGCTTCATCGTGTACCTCCGCCGCGCTGACGGAGAAAACGTGCCGATCTGCGTCGAGACGACGGATCAGGCGATCGAGCTGGTGCGGTCAATGAATCCGGCAAGGATATGCGTGCGCGTCGATAACGCTGAAGACCGAGGCGCACTCCTCCGCGCATTCATCTACGCCGATGTTGACGATAAGGACACGCAGCGACGCACGCTGCACTGATGGTAGACGATCAACACCACCAGCACGCTCGCATTGCCCGACACCCCGGCGGGGGGGTAGTTTCCTTTTCAAAACCGGCAAATGACGAGGAGCGGCCCCCAACTAAATTTTTGCGCAGGCCAGTTAGGGTTTCCGGGAAATTCGGGCGCTGCGCCAAATCTAAGCGGGCTGCTCGGCGCGATCGGCAAGTCAAGGTGCTTGCACACCCACGAAGCGCTTAGAAGCGCTTGTCGCGGCGACCCGAAGGTTTAGATTCTCTAGGAAAACGTGAATGCCAGGTCCTGCCAAAACGCCCGCGCACTTGAAACTCTTGCGGGGCACGCTCGCTCGCGCCCCGCAGGGCAGCTCTGCGACTCGCGGGCTTCCCGCGTTCGACGCCGCGCCGTCCCCGCCTGCATGGTTGACGAACCTCGACGCCGTGCGCGAATGGAACCGACTTGCCCCCGTGCTCACCGCAAACCGACTTCTGCACGAGGGCAACATCGGGTTGCTCGCGCAGCTTTGCGCGGTGCATGGGCGTCTGGTGAAAATCTGGAGCGGCGAGGGGAGCGCGAACGCTGCTCTTGTTGTCGCGTACAGGATGCTGAGCAATTCGCTGGGGATGCTCGGATGGGACATGCCGCAGAGCGCGAGACCCGACAACCGGCAGTCAAAACAAGCGAACAGGTTCGCGTCCAACGCGGCTAACAACGTACACGGGGGCGCGCGATGAGAACTTCAGCGTTGCCCGAACCGCCCGAGTTCCTGACGGAGGAAGCGCGAGCCTGTTTCGTTCACGTGCGGGTGCGATTGCTCGCGATGGGTGAGTGGAGGCCTGAGTACGCACTCGGCCTCGCGCCCTGCGCGATGGGCGCAGCTGCCTATCTACGCGACGTGAGAGCGATCCGAGGGATGAGAGACGTTGAACCTGCGCTCCTTCAGGAGCTTGAGGGCGGACTGGAAAGCACTCGGCGGCTTGTTCGAGAATTACTGGCCGACTTTCTGATGATTCCTCGGGGGCGCGTGCTACTCGCGCCGATGAATGCCGAGGGTTTAGACGAGGACATCTTGCGGCTGTGCGCGCCGCTCGACCCGTAGAGACCTGGGGCTACGGGGGGTTACTAAAGACGGTCCGTATCTGGCACAATTTGGCCCCCAAGGGGGAGTCAAACTATTGAGCGGCGGGGCCCCTGCAGCTGGGCGCGAGCCTGATGGGGACTCGGGCAACCATCGCCGTTGTGCGGAGAAACACTGGCGAAACAAAGTGAAAGGCGAATTGCAGGCCGGAATTCTTTCCGCTTCGTAAGCCGAATTAGTCGACAATAGCCCTTATATCATTGTATTAACGTAACAAAAAATAGACTAGAGTAGCAGCAGCCTCGATATTTTAGGGGTCCACAGACGATGACGACGACCACTGCCCCGTACACGGAAATTGCTTACGCAAATCAGGGTACGATCGTGCGGCCGAAAATAATCACGTCGTACGTGATATCAGCGAGCCTCCCGGGTAACGTTCGGTCATTGCCGCAAGACATTGGTCCGACCGCCCCGAGCAAGCGCATCCAACCCCCGAAATCTCGCGAATTGCCCGTGGAGATTGAAAGCTCCGGCACACGTGGCGTCCCCGCTACGGAGCCGGAGAACGCTGCCACCCTCCAGCCAGAGTGTCCTCTCTGACTAGCGGTTCCTGCATTTGGCCAGTCCCAACGACCATGTAGCGCTTTTTCTGGCTGTGGCGATAAGACAGCTTCACACTTTCAATAAACGCAAAGATGATTTCCATCTGAATGTTTGTTCCGACAGGTACAGCCATTTGTTGATTACCCGGAACCTGTATTAAAGGGTTCGCCACACTCCGAACAATTTCGCTCATCGGATCGAACGGCACTCGATTCTGCATTTCCGCCTCGAAGTCTTCGTATAGCTGCCACATGGCAGTTTCTAACTCCGGCTCGACTTTCTCCTTCACCTTTAATCCGAGTTCTTCCCGCGCCTCGCGCCGGTTGATGGGATGCCCATGGAAATAAAGTTTGGACGCCATTGTCTCGATGATTTCGTCGATTTTGTGGGCGCTGTCCGACTTCATGTGGGTGTGAAGTATTTTTCGAGCAATCAAGCGGGACTGCGAAATGAAACGCTCAACGTTTCCGAGCGCCAACGGGTGAACCTTCTGCGCCAGTATTTCAATCACCTTTACCAATTCATCCTCGTGCTGAATCCCGGCGGTAGTCTTACAGAAGCTAATATATGCTTTTACATCCTCAACGCTGATTCCGAGATATTGGTTCGTTTTGGGGTTGATCGGATTGAAATCGTTTTGAACGGTCGGGTCTATAGGCCCCATCTCAGCGAACGGGTGCATGACAATATCATCGGCCCCAAGAGCCAATAGTGTGGCTGCACTGTAGGCCCGGAAAGGGATAAGGACTCCAACATGTTTGGTGTACTCACGAAGCAATGAAATGAGCCGCCAGGGTACAGTCCCAGAGCCGCCATTACTGCAGAGAAAAATATCGATCTTTGGTGAATTCTTCGGCAGCAGCATCATCTGGTCGAAGAAGACACGTACTCCGTCTTCGGCCATCGCCGCTTGAAGATTCGGCCGCACCGATGTCAGATAGCAGATAACAGTGGACTGGCGAAGGTCTTCAATCTTCTTAATGATTGGAATGCGTTGCTCGAATCCCATAGCTCGTCCCAATAGGGTTTGTTGTCAGCCTCAAGTGTAATACTGGCTGCAAGAGCGGCGAGCGCTTAGCTCGCCGCTTTGTCAGATAAACTATCTTTTCTTTGTGTCGCCGTAACCGGGCTTCGGTACACGTTCGACAACGTGCGTGGAAGGAGCCTGACGAGCCCTTTCCACAGTCGTAAACCTGCCTGTACTCGCATTTCTACCGTGTGTGGTAGTCCTGGAGCCCGAAGATCCCGAACCAGAAGATTTGGTAGCCATAAAAGTCTCACCTCCTTCCCCTGTAGCCGCAAATAGCGCCCTTTGAACGACGCTGCGCGAAAAAAAGGTCAGGGACGGCTGGGAGGCGGAGGGAATTGCGTTGACCTGCAATCTGCTGCCCCCGCCGCAAAATCTCTATGTCCGAGATTTTGTTTTCCGCGCATTGCTCGGAGGGCTACGATTCGAGCGATTTGACTTTACACCTACGCGAGGCGCTCGTCCACGTCTGCCACGAAGCTGTCGGCGTCGCGCGCAGTGCTGAGACGGCAGTTCCTGAGCGGACTATTATTACACGCTTATTAGCGCTCGCCGCAGAGCCGGTATTTCTATTAACTAACTGATTATATGGTGCTGGCGCCCCGACTCGAACGGGGGACCTACTGATTACGAATCAGTTGCTCTACCAGCTGAGCTACGCCAGCCTGCGTGCAACGCACGAGGGAAGGCATTATAACAAGCGGGTCGCGCCGCAGAGACCCGAGAGCCGCTTCAGGACTCGGGGCGGGTGCGTACGATGATGTCGACGCCGTCGGCGACGGTGCCCGCGGGCAGCGGCGGCAGCCCCAGCACGCGGATGTTGTCGGCGGGAATGTCGGTGAGGCGGCCGGTCGCGACGTCGTACAGGTGGTGGTGGGGCTCGGTGTTGGGGTCGTACACGATCTTGGCAGGGTCGACGACCAGCTCGCGGATCAGCTTCTTCTCCACGAACAGCTTGAGCGTGTTGTAGACGGTCGCCTTGGAAGCCTCGGCGTAGCGCGAGTTGACCAGGCCGAGAATCTGGTCGGCCGACAGGTGCTCGCGGCGCGTGAACAGAATGCAGGCGATCTCGGTGCGCTGGTGCGTCGGCATGATGCCGTGCCGGCGCAGCACCTGCGCCACCTCCTCGCGATTCCTGATCTGGGACTTGCGCACCCCGATGATTCTAGATCAGGCCCTAGACTATGTCTAATTCCGGCGCGCCCAGCGACAGTGACATAGTTCACGCGACCGGGGTGCCGGACCCGCCGCTCGTTCCCCGATTTCGGCCGCCCGTCATCCCGATTTGGCTGGAGCGGCCGCCGCTCCTAGTATGGGCACCCACAAGGGAGCGCGTATGGGCATCGCACGAGGCTTCATTCGCAAGGGGATGATCGCGGCGGCAGTGCGCCAGGAGCAGGCCGGGGTGGTGCTGCTCGAGGTGCTCATCGCCATTTTGATCTTCTCCGTCGGCATTCTCGCGGTGGTCGGCATGCAGGTGGCCGCCATCAACAACGTGAACGACTCGAAGTACCGCAGCGAGGCGGCGTTCCTCACCAACAGGCTCCTGTCGCTGATGTGGACCGACGCCGGCAGCATCGGCTCGTACGCCTATCCCGGCACCGGCACCCTGCCGGCCAAGCTGAGCAACTGGGTCACCGACACGACATACGGGGTCAACAGCCGCCTGCCCAACGCGGCGACCGTTCCGCCGATCGTCGAGGTCACCAACGCGAGCGCGAGCGGCGGCCAGGTGACCATCCAGGTGCGCTGGCTGTCGCCCCAGGAATTTTTGCAAAGCCCGCAACCTCCGGCGCACGTGTACACCGTCGTCGCCTCCATCTACACGAGCTGACCATGAGCGCCGCCTCACGCCGCCGCGAATCCGGCTTCAGCCTGGTCGAGCTGCTGATCGCGATGCTGATCGGGCTCATCGGCATCATCATCATGCTGCAGGTCTTCGAGAATGCGGAAGGGGTGCGCAGAACCACTATGAGCGGCGGCGACGCGCAGCAGAACGGCGCGCTGACGCTGTACGTGCTGGAGCGCGATTTGCGCAACGCCGGCATGGGGATCAACGAGATCGGCCTGCTCGCCCCTCCGTGCAACATGGTGGGTTACGACGCGGCGCGCACTACACCAAACTTTCCGCCGGTCGCCAGCCCTGTCGTTTTGGCGCCGGTTCAGATCGTCCCCGGCGCCAACGCCACGACCCCGGACCAAATCAACGTCTTCTACGGCGCGCAGACTCTGGCGAACACGACCACGCTCGTCCTGCCGGTGACGATGACCTCGGCGCCCAACAATCTTACGGTCGACTCCTACTTCGGATACCGGCCCGGCGACCTGCTCCTACTGTTCCAGCCGAGCCTCGCCCCGGCTCCGCCTCCGCAGAACTGCATCTTCATGGAAGTGACCAGCACCGTTACCAACGCGCAGGGCTTCCAGGTCCTCCACGCCCCGGGAACGTACACGCTCGCCAACTCGGCGGTGTCCGTGGCGGCGAGATTCAATCCTCCGAATTTCACGGGACTGAACGCCGCCATGGCGCTTTCGTTCGTGGGCAACAAGGTGCTCAGTCCGGGCTCCACCCGCGTGTACAACCTGGGCAACCTCCACGACGCCGAGGATTTTCCCCTCACGCGCGCCCCGAGGACACCGGTCTACAACATCTACGCCATCTCGAACAACAGCCTCACGATTGCCAACCAGTTCGTCGTCTCGGGCGGCGTTCCCACGGTCAGCTCCATCGCCGACAACATCGTTCACATGCGCGCCGACTATGGACTGGATGACGGGCTGCCCGCCGGAACGCCCGGCGACGGAGTGCTCGACCGGTTCCTGGACCCGGCGGCGTTCAACGCCCTTCCCGCGCCGCCCTGGCAGTACATCGTTGCCGTGCGGATCGCGGTGGTGGCGCGCAGCGCGCTTGCCGAAAAAGCCGGCCCCGGCGTCGCCTGCGATGGGACCTCCCCGTTTCCGACCTGGTCGGGCAACACCAGCGCGGTCAGGGCGCTCGATCTGTCGGCGGTTCCTTCGCCGGCCGGCGTGGCCTGGGATTGCTACCGTTACCGCGTGTTCGAGACCATCGTGCCGGTGCGCAACTCGATCTGGAGGTCCAGCTGACATGAAAGCGCGCACGCAAATCCTGTTCCCGCACCGTCCGCGAGAGCGCGGCGCGGCGCTCCTGATCGCCCTCGTCGTGCTGGTCGCGCTCACCATGGCCGGCATCGCGATGATGCGCTCGGTGGACACCGCAACCCTCGTCGCGGGGAACATCGGGTTCCGCCAATCGACCATCAACGCCGCCGACCAAGGGATACAGGCTGCGTATGGCTTCGTCCTCCCCAACAGGGTTTCCCTCGCCGCTCAGAGCACGAACGACCCGGCGAACGGCTACACGGGAGTCACGCCGCTGGGCGAAGCGCCAGACTGGTATCTCAACCCGGCCAATGCCGGCTGGGCGAACGCCGTCAGCTGCAGCGGCACTACCAACACGAACGTGGCGTGCGATTCGTTCGCGACCGGCGGGACTTCGGTCGATCGCGCAGGCAACAACATCGCCTACGTGATCCACCGGCTGTGCGACAACACCGGCAACAACTGCGGACAGACTCAGGGCAATCCTTCCGCAGGCGGCGGCGGAATCGATATGAGCGACCCCAACCACTTCCCTCCGCCGTCGTCGCAACATTTCCGCGTGACGGTGCGCGTCACCGGCCCGCGCAACTCGGTCGCCTACGTTCAAACACTGGTGCGCGGCCAATAGCCGGCTCCGGGAATCAGGGGGTAACATGATCAAGAACCGTTCTGTCTCGATGCGAGCCGCGCTCTGCCTGGTGCTTGCCTGCATGGCAGGCCAGGCGGCTGCCGCCGGGCCGACCGACATCTCCAACGTTCCCCTCGGCACGAGCAGCGGACGGGGTATCCTGCCGAACCTCCTGTTCGACCTCGACGATTCCGGCAGCATGAACTGGGACTTCATGCCGGACTACGTCAGCCCGAACACCGGCGGCAGCGCGCTGACCCAGTCCCGGCCCTGCATGGTCGACACGAACAAGAGCGGCAATGGGAGCGCGTACTGTTATCCCAGCGACCCGCCCTATGCGGCGGGCGGCCCGCACGGCTTCAACGGCGTGGGCTACGACCCGAATTTCCGCTACAAACCGGGTGTCGGAACGAACGGCCAGCCCCTGCTCAACCCTCCGGGCGGCTTGCCCCTGGGCAATCCGGTGACGACCACCACCGTGGTCGACGACACGTTCGCGAAGGTTTCCGCCCAGACCACGACCAACGTCAATCTGGCCACGAACATTCCGGACGTCAGCTACTGCAATTCCAACAACGTCTGCCGGCGGCCCGGCGCGGCCACCACGGGTGCCGTGATTTCCGGGACGAGTTTCGATTCGGCGAGCAGCACCGGCATCACCATGCAGGCCGGCCAGTTCCCCTACCGCACCAATCCGTCGAACTCGAGCACGGCGATCTTCGGCCTGCCCGAGATGATGTCGATCGGCGCCTTTGCGCGCTCTGCGGGCGGCAGCGCCACGGTCACGGTGACTACGGTGGACGCGCACGGGCTGGCGAGCAACGACAGGATATTCGTCACCGGCACGACGAGCATGAATGTGACCTGCGTAGCGGTCACCGCGACGAGCACGACTACCTTCTCTTACACCTCGGGCACCACCGGGTCGGCCAACCAGAACGGCTCGTATCGCAAGTGCCTGGGCGGCAGCTGGACGAAGTCTGGCAGCACCGTGACGGTCTCCACGTCGCCCAACGCCCCCGGCCTCGTGGTCGGCGACGTCATCACGGCGGTCCCGGCTTCGAGCTTCACCACCGGGGCCTTCACCGTCACCTCCGTTTCGGCGACCTCGTTCCAGTACGCCTCGGCGACCGGCACCGGCACCATCGCCGGCTTCTGGGTCCGCAGCGGCCTCTACAACGGAGGCTCAACGACTACCGGCGCAGCGGCGTCCTACGGCGTCGTGCCGGTCGAATACTGCTCCGACGTCAATCTGACGAATTGCGCCTACGTCCTTCCGGGCAACACCCCGCCGGCTGGCTTCACGTTTCCAGCCTACGTGCGCTTCTGCCAGACGCAGGCGCAGGCGCTCGCGAACGGCGGCGTGGCTGACGCCTCGGGAACGCCGCGTTGCCGCTCCAAGTACAACGAGACCTCGGGCATCCCGCTGTACACCTTCGCTCGCTACGGCTGGTTCCAGCGCGACACGATCGTCGCGTCGGTGGCGAGCTACGCCAACCGGCCGACCCGCGCCGACTGCGTCGCCGCGCCGAGCTGCACCTACGCCGAGGAGCTCAACAACTACGCGATCTGGTACACCTACTACCGCACGCGCCTGCAGATGATGAAGGCCTCGGTGGGCATCGCGTTCGTCCCGTTCATCGGCAGCCCGAGCGCGTCGCCGCCCAAGCCCAGCTCGATCCGCCTGGGCTTCATCACGATGCACGCGCAGGACAGCGGCACCATCTCGACCACGGGGAACAAGTACCTGAGGATCCAGGACTTCGACACCACGCAGGCAACGAACTTCTACAACAAGTTCTACGCGAACACCGCCGGGAACTCCACGCCGCTGCAGGAGGCGCTGGCGCGCGCGGGGTGGATCTACGCGGGCAAGCTGAATACCGGCCTCACCTCGGGCATCCCGACCTCGCACGACCCGATCCAGGCCGCCTGCCAGCGCAACTACACGCTGCTCACCACCGACGGCTTCTGGAACAACCTGAGCTCCAGCCCGCCGAAGACGCCCGCCGGCGCCACGATCGGAAACCTCGACTCGACGCCCTCGACGCTCCTCGGCAACGCGCTGGTGGACCGGCCCATCACGACGACCCTCGACGGAACGGGCTCGTCGAGCACCACGTTCACACCCAGTGGAACGAACTCGGAGCAGGTGCGCTGCCAGGGCAGCAACACGGCGAACTTTCCGACGCTCGGCGGCCCAACAACCTGCGGCTGCACGCCGACGCAGCACGCGGTCATCCAGCAGGACGTGACGAACGGGACCACGACCACTTTCAGCAACGGCGTCCAGACCGGCAGCACCCCGACCAGCAACCAGGTCTATACCAACGTCACGGGCTGTGTCGAGGGCAGCTGGGTCGAGCAAGATACGCCGCAGACCGTGATGGAAGACAAGGTGTGCAAAAGGAGCGGCTCGGCCAACGCGGTATTCTCCGACGGCACCACGGTTTCGTGCAACGCCTGCAGCAACAACAGGTTCGTGCTCATCCGGCAGACGAAGACCCAGACCCAGACCGTCATTACCACCGACACCGTGCAGACGCAAAACGGCGCCACAGTGACCGGTACGACCATCACCTACAGCACCAACGGCGCGACGTTCAGCCCCACGCCGCCGAGCGGCGGCAGCTGCGCGAGCTCCGCTCCGCCCATCACCTTGAGCCCGAACCCGCAGACTATTTCGGGCCTGACCGTCACCACCAGCGCGCCTGGCACCCCGGTCGCGGTCTGGACCCCCAATCCGCAGACCGTTACCGGTGGCCTGCAGACCAGCACGTTCTCGGCCGGCGGCACGGCGTCCACCGTGGCCGATACCGCGCTTTATTTCTTCCAGACCAAGCTGCGCGGCGGAACGGACCTCAACGGCAACACGACCGGCCCGCAGTTCGGGCCGAACACCACGCCGCCCAACACCGTCGACCTTTCGCAAAACCTCATCCCCGTCAAGGCGGGAGCGAAGGACTTCGTCCCGTACCAGCACATGGTGACCTTCGGCATCGGCCTCGCCGACGGCCTCGTGCGGTTCCAGCCGGATTACCTGACCGCGACCACTGGAGACTACTTCAACATCAACAACGGCACGGTCGGCAGCTGCTTCTGGACGGCCGGGGCCTGCAACTGGCCCGCGCCCGCGGACAACACCAGCGCCAACCTGGACGACCTGTGGCACGCAGCGGTCAACGGACGCGGCAGCTACTTCCAGGCGCTCAACGCTGACGCGCTCAGCACCGGGATCGCCACGGTGCTCGCGTCGGTGAACGCGCAGGTCGCGGCGGCCTCCGCTTCGGCGACCTCGAGCCCGAACGTGACCCCGACCGACAACCAGATCTTCAGCACGACCTACGAGACCAACACCTGGTCGGGCAGCGTGTTCGCGCAGACCATCGACCCCACCACGGGAGTGGTAAACCCGACGATTCAATGGACGGCCGACCAGCAACTGGTCACGAAGGCGAACTTGGGCACCCGCAACCTCCTCACCTTCGACCCGGCGTCGAGCACCACGAGGATCAAGACCTTCGCGTGGGCCTCGTTCACGACGCCCCAGGAGCAGGGCTTCTTCCAGAACAAGTGCAGCCCCGCGCAGCTGAGCCAGTGCGGCGGCTTCATCAACCCTGCTGACCAGACCGCCGCCAACTCCGGCCCCAACATGGTCGCGTTCCTGAGCGGCGACCAGTCGCTCGAAGGCTCCATCTACCGCGACCGCCTGGTCATCGACCCCGTCACCGGCGCGACCGCCCAGACCGTTCTGGGCGACACCGTCAGCGCCAAACCGCTGTTCGTGCGCAATCCCACGCTGAGCTACACGGACGCGGTCACGCCGAGCTATTCCGCCTACGCCACCGCCAACGCCAATCGCGCTCCGCGGGTGTACGTCGGGGCGAACGACGGGTTCCTGCACGCCTTCGATGGCAACAGCGGCGACGAGTCGTGGGCGTATGCGCCGCGGTTCACCCTGCCCGGGGTGTTCGTCCTCGCCGACAAGGCCTACAGCAGCCCCGCCAACCACCGCTTCTTCGTCGACGGCTCGCCCGAGGCCTTCGACGTGTTCGACGCCAGCTCGGGGGGTCGGTGGCGGACCATTGTCATCGGCGGCGCAGGCGGCGGCGGGAAGGGTTTCTACGCGCTCGACGTTACGAACCCGTTCACCCCCATAGCCCTGTGGGAGTTCTGCCAGGACCCCACCCTGTGCGCGATCAACGACCTGGACCTTGGCTTCTCGTACGGCAACCCGATCGTCGGCAAGCGCTCCTCGGACGGCAGGTGGGTGGCCATCCTCACCTCCGGACTGAACAACAACACCAACTCGGGAAGCGGCGTCGGCGTCTTCTATGTCGTAGACGTGATCACCGGGGCCATCCTCAACAAGGTGAGCACGGGCCAGGGCAACTCGGTTTCGCCGTCCGGACTGATGAAGATGTCGGCCTTCTACAGCGCGGCGCTGACCGACGCCACCATGCGCTTCATCTACGGCGCCGACCAGCTCGGCAACATTTGGCGCCTGGACCTCGGCGCACCGGGCAGCGCGGCCTGCGATCCGCCCGCGTCCGGAACGGGCCCCTGCGTCAGCCATCTCGTGCAGCTGAACGACGGCACCAGCCCGCTCCGCGTGCAGCCCATCACCACGAAGTTTCCGTTGACGGTGATCAACAACTTCCGAGTGCTCTACGTCGGCACCGGCCGGTACCTCGGCGACGGCCTGCATAGCGGCGTGTCCGACCTGAGCGATCCCCTATCGACCAGCGGGATCGCCTGGCTGCAGAGCATGTACGCGATCAAGGACCGCAACTTCGACTACGGCACGGCGTTCCGCACCGCTGCAACGGTGCAGCAGACCCTATCGCTCTCCGGGATCAGCAACCGCGTCGTCACGAAGAACCCGGTCAACTTCGCCTCGAACGACGGCTGGTTCATCGACTTCATTCCCTTCGCCGGCGACCCCACGTCCGTGCAGGGGGGCGAGCGCGTCAACATCGACCCGAAGCTCGCGCTCGGAACGCTGGCAGTGGTGACCAACACGCCCGCTCCCGGCGGCACCTGCTCCGCCGGCGGCAGCAGCCGCCTGTACCAGTTCGACTACGCGACCGGGGGGTACATCGGCAACACGTCGACGCCGGTCGGTCTTCTGCTCGGCAACTCGCTCTCGGTCGGGTTTACGATCGTTAATGCGAACGGCCTCAAGGGCGAGATCAAGGATCAGACCGGGGGCAACACCACGCCTCCCATCACGCCGAACTTTGGCGGCACCACGCTGAAGCGCTTCTCCTACCGCGAGCGCTAGAATGCACACGTTCGTCCATCGCCACTACACCATGAAACAGGAGGGCTCCATGCAGCGCCAGGACGGTTTCACATTGATCGAGTTGCTGATCACGATGGTGGTCCTCGCCGTCCTGGCCGCGATCGCTGTTCCCAACTATACCGACTACGTCAGGCGCGGCAAGATCCCCGAGGCGACTTCCAACCTGCAGGCGATGAGAACCAAGATGGAGCAGTATTACCAGGATAACCGCACCTACCCCGGCGCGTGCGTCACGGCCGCCCCGGGTGCGGGCCAGATCCAGGTTCCGACCCTGCAGCACTTCACCATCACCTGCCCTGGCGCCAACCTTAGCCCCACGACCTACAAAATCTTGGCCACGGGCGGCGTATCGGGCGGCGACCAGAGCTTGGCGGGCATCGAGTACAGCATCGATCAGGGCAACGCCCGCTCGACGACGGTCACGGCGAGCACGGCGATGACGAACGCGGGATACGCCGCCGGCACGGTCCCCTGCTGGGTGAGCAAGAAGCCCGCGCTATGCTGAGAGCGCGCCAGCCCGGCTTTACCCTGGTCGAGATCGCGATCGCCCTCGGGGTGCTCGCGATTCTCATCGTCCTGGGTGCGCCGACCTTCGGGGACTGGCTCCAGAACCAGCAGACCCGTGCCGCCACCGAGGCGACCCTGAACGGCCTTCAGGTCGCGCGCGGCGAAGCCGTGCGCCGCAACTCCCGGGTGCGCTTCCAGTTCGTTTCGGACCTCACCTCGGGCTGCACGCTCTCGGCGGTCAATCTCAACTGGGTCGTGAGCTTGGGAGACCCGACCGGCGCCTGCGACCAGCCGATCGACGTGGTCCCGCCAGCGGTTGCCGGCCCGGTGATCCAGAGCAGGTCGGCGCAGGAGGTGTCGCCCAACGCAACGCTCGTCGTCCTCCCGGCTGGTGGCCCCCCCGTGTCCTTCATCACGTTCAACGAGCTCGGAGGCGTGCTCCCCCAGAACTCCGACGGCTCCCTGCCCATCACGCAGATCGACATCTGCAACCCCGGGATGACGAATCCCGCCACGGCCCGTCCGCTGCGCGTGGTGGTGACCGCGGGAGGCAGCATCCGCATGTGCGATCCGAATCCGGCGGTCGTGGCTCCCGACGCCCGCGCCTGCCCCACAACGGCCCCTAGCGCCTGTTGATTGCGAGCTCGCGCGGCAGCGTGAAGACGACGCTCTCGCTGACGCCCTCGAGCTGACGCACGCTGCCCGCGCCGAGCGCCTTGAGGCGCTCGATCAGCTCGTTGACCAGCACCTCGGGGGCCGAGGCGCCGGCCGTGACCCCGACACGCCGCTTGCCCGCGATCCACTCAGGTCTGACCTGGTCGGCGCTGTCCACCATGTACGCGGAGATGCCCCGCGCCTGGGCGACCTCGCGCAGGCGGTTGGAGTTGGAGCTGTTCGGCGAGCCGACCACGATCACCACATCGCACTGCGGCGACATGATCTTGACCGCGTCCTGGCGGTTCTGGGTCGCGTAGCAGATATCGTCCTTCTTCGGCCCGGTGATCGCGGGGAAGCGGTCCTTCAGCGCCGCGACGATCGCCGCCGCGTCGTCCACCGACAGCGTCGTCTGCGTCACGTAGGAAACCTTCTCCGGGTCGCGCACCGCGAGGCGGTCGACGTCGGCCACGGTCTCGACCAGGTGCATGCCCTCCGCCGCCTGCCCCATGGTGCCTTCGACCTCCGGATGCCCGCGGTGGCCGATCATCACGATTTCGCGGCCGCCCGCGCGCATCTTCGCCACCTCGACGTGCACCTTGGTCACGAGCGGGCAGGTCGCGTCGAACACGCGCAGGTTGCGCGCCTGCGCTTCGGCGCGGACTGCCTTGGACACGCCGTGGGCGCTGAAGATGACGGTGCTGCCCGAGGGCACCTCGGCGAGCTCCTCGACGAACACCGCGCCCTTGGCCCTGAGGTCCTCGACCACGTACTTGTTGTGCACGACCTCGTGGCGCACATAGATCGGCGCGCCGTGCACCGCGAGCGCCTGCTCGACGATGCCGATGGCGCGCTCGACGCCGGCGCAAAAGCCGCGGGGATTGGCCAGCAGGACTTCCATGCCGGTATTTTAGGCCTTCTGCGCGGCGCCGGCCGAGCGCAGGCTGTCGAGGATCAGCAGGCCCGCGCCGACCGTGATCGCGGAATCCGCGAGGTTGAAGGCCCAGAAATGCCAGCCCCATGCGTGAAAGTCGAGGAAGTCGACCACGTGACCGAGCGCGATCCGGTCCCACAGGTTGCCGAGCGCACCGCCTAGTATCAGCGCCAGGCCCGCCGAGAACAGGCGCTCGCCCGAGTGCCGCGCCAGCATCACCACGATGAACGCGGTCGCGAGGACCGCGATGCCGATGAACAGCAGCCTCTGCCAGCCGCCGGCGTCGGAGAGGAAGCTGAACGCCGCGCCCCGGTTGTGCGCCAGCACAAGGTTGAAGAACGCCGTGACCTCGCGCACTTCGCCCAGGCGCAGGCTCGCGCTGACCGCGTTCTTGCTCGCCTGGTCGGCGAGCGCGATCAGCAGCGCGATCGCGAGCCACGGGGCGACGCGCCTGAAGACGTTCATGCGAAGCGCCGCGGCTCGCCCGCGCCGAAGAGATTCGACACGCAGCGGCCGCAGATCTCCGGATGCTTGGGGTCGGCGCCGACGTCCGAGCGCCAGTGCCAGCAGCGCGCGCACTTGGGGTGCCTGCTTGGACGCACGACGACGCCTTCTTCTTCCCGGCTTCGAACCTCGCGTACCGAAGCAGCAGAGGTTATGAGTGCAAACCTCAAGTCGTTTCCGAGGGAGTTGAGTGCCACGAACTTTTCCCCCGAATAGGCGAGCTCGACTTCGGCGGCGAGGGACGAGCCAATCTGTCCCGCTACGCGAGCAGCCTCGAGTTCCTTCAAGACCTCCGCGCGCGAGGCGCGAATGCGATCCCATTTGTCCACGAGGTGCATTTCAGACTCGCAATCCGGAAGGAAATGCCAAGTCGAAGTGAAAACGCTATCTTTTCCAGCCGTCGCGGTCTTCCATGCTTCTTCAGCCGTGAAACTCAAAATCGGCGCCATCGAGGTGATAAGGCTTCGCGCTATGTGATAGAGCGCGTTCTGGGCGGAGCGCCTGGCCTTCGAATTTGCCCCACATGTATACAGCCGGTCCTTGAGGATATCCAGGTAGAACGCCCCAAGGTCTTCAGTGCAGAAGAACTGGAGCTTCTGAACCAGTGTGTGAAATTCGTATTTCTCGAAGTATTCCTGCAGCTCACCCTGCCACATTGCCGTTTTGCACAGCATGTAACGATCGATCTCAAACCACTGGTTGACCGGCACGGTATGAAGGGCCGAGTCAAAATCGGAAGTATTTGCAAGCAAGAAGCGTAGCGTATTGCGAATACGACGATAGCTCTCCACCACGCGATTCAATATCTCTTGAGAAATAAACAGCTCGCCGGAGTAGTCTGTCGACCCTACCCATAGGCGTAGAATCTCCGCGCCCAGCGTCTCCGAGATCTTCTGCGGCGCCATGGCGTTGCCGAGCGACTTCGACATCTTTCGGCCTTCGCCGTCGACCACGAAGCCGTGCGTGAGAAGTGCTTCGTAGGGCGCCCTGCCGTTCAGCATGCAGGACACGAGGAGCGACGAATGGAACCAGCCGCGGTGCTGGTCCGAGCCCTCGAGGTACAGGTCCGCGGGGAATTTCAGCTCCTTGGCATGCGAGCCCCGGAGCACGGTCTCGTGTGTCGATCCCGAGTCGAACCACACGTCGAGCGTGTCCTTCACCTTCTCGTAGCTCGCCGCGTCCGCGCCGAGCAAGTCCTCGGGCCTCACCTGCTGCCAGGCCTCGATCCCGCCCGCCTCGACCTTCTTCGCCACGGCCTCGAGTAGCTCGTGGGTGCGCGGATGCAGTGCGCCGGTTTCCCGGTGAATGAAGAACGGCATGGGCACGCCCCACTGGCGCTGGCGCGACAGCGTCCAGTCGGGTCGGTTGGCGATCATGCCGTGCAGCCGGGCCTGCCCCCAGTCGGGAAAGAATTTCGTCGCGTCGACCGCCCGCAGCGCCGTGGCGCGCAGGTGCTCCTTTGGCTTCGTACCGTGATAGCCGGGCACTTCGTCCATGCCGGCGAACCACTGGGTCGTCGCGCGGTAAATAATAGGTGTCTTGTGCCGCCAGCAGTGCATGTAGCTGTGCTGATGCTTCTCCGAATGGAAGAGCGCTCCGGCTTCGCGGATCTTTTCCACGATCTGTGGATTGGCCTTCCAGATGTCCATGCCGCCGAAGAATTCAAGCGACGCGGCGTATTTCCCGTCGCCCATGACAGGGGTGAGGATCTGGTCGTCCTTCATGCCGTAGCGGCGGCAGGAGATGAAGTCCTCGACGCCGTACGCGGGCGCGCTATGGACGATCCCTGTGCCCTGCTCCCGGGTTACGTATTCACCGAGATAGACGGGTGAGAGTCGATCGTAGAATGGATGCTTAAACTTTAGGTTTTCTAGACGCCGACCCACGCAGTTTCGAAGTGGACCTGCTCGTCGAGTAAGTCCAAATCGCCGAAGACACTCCTCTGCCAAGTTACTCTCCAGCAATAGAAGACCGCGCTCGGTTTCTGCAACGACGTATACGTAGTCCGGATGAACGTTTAGGGCCTGATTTGCTGGGATCGTCCAGGGAGTTGTCGTCCAAATTACCGCGTAGACGGGGCCTTCTTGCATGTCGCGCCAACTAAACAGCTGCTTGAGTTTTTCGCGCTCGCCTTCTGCAAGAGGGAACCCGACGTCGATCGCAAAATCGGTACGGTCCGCGTATTCGACCTCGGCCTCGGCGAGCGCCGAACCGCAATCGAAGCACCAGTTCACGGGCTTGAGGCCGCGGTAGAGGTAACCGCGCTCGAGCAGCTTGCCCAGCGTGCGGATCTCGTCCGCCTCGTTGCGGAACGCCATGGTGGTGTAGGCGTGGTCCCAGTCGCCGAGGACGCCCAGGCGCCGGAAATCGGCCTTCTGGCGCGCGATCTGCTCGGTGGCGTAGGCGCGCGCGAGGCTCTGCGTTTTCTCGACGGGAATGTTCTTGCCGTAGGTCTTCTCGATCTGCACCTCGATCGGCATGCCATGGCAATCCCAGCCGGGCACGTACACGGCGTCGAACCCGGCGAGGTTGCGCGCCTTGACGATGATGTCCTTGAGGATCTTGTTGACCGCGGTGCCGATGTGGATGTCGCCGTTCGCGTAGGGCGGGCCATCGTGCAGCACGAATTTCGGCCGACCCGCACTCGCCGCGCGGATTTTCTCGTAGACCTTGCCCTCCTGCCATTCCTTCACCCACTGGGGCTCGCGCTTCGCGAGGTCGCCGCGCATTGGGAAAGGCGTGTCGGGCAGGTTGAGAGTGCCCCGGTAGTCGTTCTTCTTCTCAGACATTGCCGTTTTCCAGCAGGAAGGTTCTCGCGACCTTGCAGTCACGTTCGATCTGAGCCTTGAGCGCGTCGAGGTTGGAATATTTCTTCTCGTCCCGGATCTTGTGCAGAAACTCGACGCGCATGTGCGCGCCGTACAGGTCCTCGGAAAAATCGAACAGATGCACCTCGAGCACCGCACGCCCGCTCGCCGTGATCGTCGGTCGCACGCCGAGACTCGCCACGGCGGGACGGGAGCGGGTGCCCACACCGTGGACCCTCACCGCGAAGATGCCCGAGAGCGGGGGGCGGTTGTGCTTGAGCTGCACGTTTGCGGTAGCGAAGCCGAGCTCGCGGCCGAGCTTCCTCCCGTGAACGACGCGGCCGCTGATGCTGTAGGGCCGGCCGAGCAGGCCCTCCGCCGCTTCGAGGTCACCGGCGGCGAGCGCCGCGCGCACCGCCGAGCTCGACACTCGCACGCCCGACAGGGACACGGCCGGCAGGATCTCCGTCTCGAAGCCGTGGCGGCCGCCGAGCTCCTTGAGCAGGGGAACGTCGCCCGCGCGCTTCGTGCCGAAGCGAAAGTCCTCGCCGATCACGAGCCAGCGCGCCCGCAGGCGCTTCTCCAGCACCTGCTCGACGAAGGCCTCGGGCGCCAGCGAGGCGAACGCCCGGTCGAAGCGCTGCACGTGCGTGCGTGCCACGCCGTGCACCGCCAGCAGCTCGAGCTTTTCACGCAGCGACGTGAGCCGCGTGGGCGCCGCGGCGGCCGTGAAGAACTCCCGCGGGTGCGGCTCGAAGGTCAGCACGCAGCTCTGCAGGCCGCGCGCGCGCGCGCCGTCGAGCAGGCGCTGCAGCATCGCCTGGTGCCCGCGGTGGAGCCCGTCGAAATTGCCCACGGTGAGCGCGACCGGAGGCAGCGGCGCCGACGAGGCGCCGTGGGTGAGCAGCATGAAAGGCCGGGAATGGCGTAAAGTTTTGAATTATAGCGGTAAGATAGGCGAACCCCCGGAGGATAGATGAGGACCCTCGACCAGCAGATGGCGATCTACGCGGCCTATCACCGCAACCGCTGGAACCGGCTTACGCACTTCATCGGCGTTCCGGCGATCATTTTCTCGATCCTCATCCCCATGTGCTGGGTGCCGATCGGGGACGGCTTGACGCTCGCGCACCTATTCCTTGCCGCGGTCCTCGCCTACTACTTCCTGCTCGACGTACCGCTCGCGGTCGCGACGGCCGTCGTCACCTGCGCGCTCTACTATGCGGCCAAGCTTGCAGCAGGCACCGGGGTCGTCTCGGGCTGGACCTGGTGCGGGGTGTTCTTCGCCGGGGGATGGATCTTCCAGTTCCTCGGTCACGCGATCGAGGGGCGCCGACCCGCGTACTTCGACAACCTGTCCCAGATATTCGTCGCGCCGATCTTTCTCGTAGCCGAGACGTTCTTCGCGCTCGGCCTGAAGCGCGACGTGCGGAAAAAAGTCGAGGCCCGCCTGTCTAGTTGAGCCGCGTGGTGGCCTGCCGAAGCTCGACCACCTTGTCGCGGATCTCGGCGGCGTCGAGCGCGTCAGGCTTCCTGCGCAGATAGTTCTGCAGATCGGACAGCGCCGGCCGGAAGCACTCGAGCTTCTGGTAAACCAGGCCGCGGTCGCGCAGCTCGTCGACGGACTCCGGCATCACCAGCAGCATGCGGTGCATCACCGCAAGCGTCTGCTCGAGCTTGCCGGTCTGCATGTAGATGTTCTTCAGGTTGCGCAGCACCCGCGCGATGATCTGGCGGGGCGTCGCCGGCTCCAGGTAATGGTCGAGCTGCGCCTGCTCGGCCTTGCCCGTGGGCAACACCTGCGCCAGCCGTTGCCGCAGGTCGGCCTCCGACTGCGCCTCGCCCCCGGTGAACGGGTCGAGGACGAGCTGGCCGCGCTTCACCGCGAGCTTGACCAGGAAGTGCCCGGGGAAGGACACGCCCTTCAGGTTGAGCCCGAGCCGCTTGCCGATCTCGAGGTAGAGAATCGACAGCGTGATGGGAATCCCGGTGCGGCGCTCCAGCACCTCGTTGAGATAGCTGTTGCGCGGGTCATAGTAATCGACGAGGTTTCCCGAGAAGCGCAGCTCATTGAACAGGTAGTAATTGAGCGCGAGCACTCTTTGCTCGGAGAACGCGTCTCCGGCGAGGCGTTTCTTGATCGCGACGGCGATGCCGTCGAGCTTGGACAGATATTCCGGGATGTCCAGGTCGGGATAGCAGTCCTGCGCGAGCATCAGGCTCGCTTCTGCAAGATTGAACTGGTCGCGCGAGACAATTTCCGCGAACCGCTCCAGCCGCGCATTCATCGCGTCAGGCCGCTCGCCTGGAGAAGTCGCCGAGCCGGAAGCCCAGCAGCCACAGGCAGAAGAAGTAGGTCACCCCACCCAGGAGCACCAGACCGCTCATTGCCGCGGCCTTGTTCCAGCTTCGCGCGGTCAGCCACCAGTGCTCCGTTCCCATCGCCGCCCACAGGGCGAGCGCCATGGCCGCCACCGCCGCCGCGACCTTCAGCGCGAAGATGCCCCAGCCGGGCTGGGGCGTGTAGATCTGATACTGCCTCAGCTTGCGGTAGAGCAGCCCGGCGTTCAGGCACGCAGCCAGTCCGATCGCCAGCGCGAGACCGGCGTGCGGGCCTATGCCGGTCCTCGCCTGGAGGCCGCCTTGCACCAGGGACAGGACGAACAGTGCATTCATCGCTTGGGTCGCGATCAGGGTCAATACGGCGATCCGCACGGGGGTTGCGATATTCTGCCGTGCATAGAAGCCCGGCGCCAGCACCTTGACGAGAATCAGCCCGAGCAGGCCGACGCTGTAGGCGATGAGCGCCTGGCGCGTCATCCAGACATCGTGCTCGACGAACTGCCCGTAGTGGAAGAGCGTCGTGACCAGAGGGACCGAGAGGAGGGCGAGCGCGACTGCGGCCGGCGTCACCAGGAGAAAGATCAGCCGCAGGCCCCAGTCGAGCAGCTTCGAGTACTCGTCGTAGGACGACTCGGCGTGATACCGGGACAGGCTTGGGAGCAACACGGTGCCCAGCGCCACTCCGAGGAGCCCGTTGGGAAACTCCATCAGGCGATCCGCGTAGACCAGCCAGGAGACCGGTCCGTCGCCGAGGAACGACGCGATGATCGTGTTGATCAGCAGGCTGATCTGGGCGACCGAGACACCGATCAGGGCCGGCGCCATCAGCACGAGAATCCGCCTCACGCCAGGGTCGGAGAAGTTGAACTGTGGCCGCGGCAGCATGCCGATCCTCGCGAGCGCCGGAACCTGTAGCGCGAGTTGCAGCACGCCCCCCGCGAGCACCGCCCAGGCGAGCACCATCACGCTCGGCTGGAAATAGGGCGCGAAAAACAGCGCGCCGAATATGAAGGAGAGATTCAGCAGGCTCGGAGTGAGCGCGGGTATTGCGAAGCGGCTCCAAGTGTTGAGTATTCCGCCCGCGAGCGACACGAGCGAGATGAACAGGATGTAGGGAAACGTGACCCGCAGCATCGCAACAGTCAGGTCGAACTTCTCCGGCGTGGCCGCGAAGCCCGGGGCGCTCACGTAGATGACGATCGGCGCGCCGATGACTCCCAGCACGCTCACGAGAAACAGAGCGGCCGCCAGCGCAGTGGCGGTGCGGTCGACCAGCAGCCTGGTCTCCGCATCGCCGCGGCGAGTCCGGTATTCGGACAGCACCGGAACGAAGGCCTGCGAGAACGCGCCTTCGGCAAACAGGCGCCGCAGCAGGTTGGGAATGCGGAATGCGACGAAGAACGCGTCGGTCGCGAGCCCGGCGCCGAACAGCCTAGCGATCAGCATGTCCCTGATGAAGCCCAGCACCCGCGACACGAGCGTCATGCTGCTCACCGTCGCGAGCGCTCTCAGCAGATTCATGGGGCGATTATAGCTTTCGCGGGCGGAAATCCTTGCGCCCAGGAGGGACAGCGACTACAATTGCGCCCTTTCTTCCAGGCACTGACATGGCCAACACGAAGGGCGCGCGCAAGGCGGCCCGTCAATCCGAGAAGCGCCGCAGGCACAACGCGAGCCTGAACTCTGAGCTGGGCACGGCGATCAAGAGCGTCACGAAAGCCATCCAGGCCGGCGACAAGGCCGCCGCGCGCAAGGCGCTCTCAGAGGCGAGCAGCGTGATCGACCGCATCGCCGACAAGTACATCATCCACAAGAACAAGGCAGCGCGGCACAAGAGCCGCCTCGCGCAGCGCCTGAGGGCGATGGCCTGACAGGCTACGCGATTGCCGGGCGCACTTCGCTGCGTCCCTGTCGCACTTCCAGCTCGTTGTCCTTCGCGAAGTTCAGCAGGAAGTTGTAGGCCATCGGCTCGATCTCCTTGAGCCGGACATCCACGACCACGCACTTCACTCCGTCCGAGCTGACGGGATAGACGTAGGGCGAGTATTGCATCCGGCCATCGGAACCGAAGGCCGACATGACCCCGCACAGCCTCTCCGCCCGGTCGCTGGGCCGGAAAGGCCTTCCCGCGAGCGTCACGCCTCTGATCACCAATTCGTCGGTGCGCGAGCTCATCGCTTCGCCGGGGACCGGGAAAAAGTATACCACCCCCTCCTTGCGCATCCGGGCGCTTGCCGCAACAATCCACTTTTCGTCCGCTCCCCATGAAAAACCCGGTCAGCCGCGTCCTCATCATCAACGACGAGCCCCTCGTGCTGAAGGAGTTCGTCAAGGGCTTGAACGCCGCCGCGCGGTCGCTGGACAACCCGCTTGGCATCACGTTTTCCGGCGTGACCACCGCGCACGAGGCGCTCGCGGCGATCGAGCACGACGGCGACATCCAGGCGGTCGTGGTCGACGACAAGCCGAACGCCAGCCCGAAGAGCACGAAAAAGGAGATGTCGGCGCTCGAGCTGGTGCAACGCGTTACGCGCTTCCGCCCCGAGCTCGACGTCTACATCCTGATCGCGCAGGAGCACGAGGACGAGATCGTCGACGCGCTGTTCGCCGAGGCGGTCGACGGTTACTTCTACCGCGAGGAGCGCGACTACCGCGGCATGTACCGCATCCTCAACGCGCAGATCCAGGAGCGCTCGCGCACGCCCTTCTACGACCAGCTCAAGAACTACGTCTGGATGGCGAAGGACTCCTGGCACACACCCGGCCACTCCTCGGGCGAATCACTGCGCGACAGTCCGTGGGTGAACGATTTCTACGACTTCATGGGCGAGCACGTTTTCGACGGGGACTTGTCGGTCTCGGTAAAGATGCTCGACTCGCTGATGGAGCCCACAGGCGTGATCGCGGAGGCCCAGACTATCGCCGCCAAGGCGTTCGGCGCGCGGCGCACCTTCTTCGCGACCAACGGGACGTCGACCTCCAACAAGGTCATCTTCCAGACCCTGCTCGCCCCGGGGGAGAAGCTCCTGCTCGATCGCAACTGCCACAAATCGGTGCACCACGGCGTGGTGCTCTCGGGCGGCCACCCGATCTACCTCGACTCCTCGGTCAACACCAAGTACAGCCTCTACGGCCCAGTTCCGAAGAAGACCATCCTGTCGGCGATACGCAAGCATCCGGACGCGCAGGCGCTGATCCTCACCTCGTGCACCTACGACGGCCTGCGCTACGACCTCGCGCCTATCGTCGAGGCGGCGCACAAGAAGGGCATCAAGGTGATCGTCGACGAGGCCTGGTACGGGTTCGCGCGCTTCCACCCAGCCTTCCGGCCGACCGCGCTCGAGGCGGGTGCGGACTACGCGACCCAAAGCACGCACAAGGTGCTCTCGGCGTTCTCGCAAGCGTCGATGATCCACGTGAACGATCCCGGCTTCAACGAGCACCTGTTCCGGGAGAACTTCAACATGCATACCTCGACCAGCCCGCAGTACAGCATGATCGCGAGCCTGGACGTGGCGCGGAAGCAGGCGGTGATGGAGGGCTACAAGCTGCTGTCGCGCACGCTCGCGCTGTCGCAGGAGCTGCGCGCCCAGATCAACTCGAGCGGGGTGTTCAAGGTCCTCGACCTGGAGGACCTCCTGCCCGAGGACGTGAGGGGCGACAACATCCGCCTCGATCCGACCAAGGTGACGGTGGACATCTCGAGCTGCGGCTATACCGTCGAGGACCTGCAGCGCGAGCTCTTCGACCGCTACAACATCCAGGTCGAGAAATCGACCTTCAACACCCTGACCCTGCTGCTGACGATAGGCACCACCCGGAGCAAGGTCTCGCGCCTCTACGACGCGCTGATGCGCATCGCCCGCGAGCGCCGCGCGCCGCGCCGGCTCTACCGCTTCCCGGAGATTCCCGGATTCACCAAGCTGCGCTACCTGCCCCGGGACGCCTTCTACTGCGGGGGGGAGCTGGTCCCCCTGCTCAATGACAAGGACAACCCCAAGCAGGAGCTGCTCGGGCGGGCGGGCGCCGACCAGATCGTCCCCTATCCCCCCGGCATCCCCGTTCTGGTGCCCGGGCAAGTCATCACCCGGGACGTCCTCCAGTACCTGGTGGGGCTGCTTCGCTCCCAGAAGCGGGTGGAGCTGCACGGGATCGTGTACGACGGCTACCTGCCCTGCCTGCGGGTGCTCAAGCCGGCGGAGGAAAGGGGCCTGAGAAGGATCGACTGACCCCTCCCGGCGGTGACAAGGCCTTTTCGGCCTTGTCACCAGAAAAAGGTTATGTTATACAGCCGCTTCCGGGGGGAATATGACGCCGTCCTTGAACACCACGAAGTTCGGGTTTCGGATCCGCACGCGACAGGGACTGATCGTCGAGCACCTCATGATCCACGGACGCGACGAAGCCGACGCCGAGCGCAAGCTGCGCCAGATGTACCTGCACTGCGAAATCCTCGAGCGCAGCGTCATGCAGCCGGCGGTGATGCAGCCGAGCATCTCGGCCCCGGCGGCGGCCTCCGACGGCTCTACCTTCGAAGAAATTGTCTCGTTGATCAGCAAGTAATCAGGCGATCGCGTGGGGCTTCGCCTCGGTCTCCAGGAATCCGGTCTTCAGCAGCTCCTCGAGCAAGGCCTCATAGTCCTGCGCTCCCTTGCTGTTGGGCGCGTGGGCGAAGATGTCCTTGCCCTGCGCCGGGCTCTCCGCAAGGCCCACCGCCTCGGCGATGCGCGTCTGGCACACCTCCGCCCCGAAGCGGGCCGCGAGCTGCGCGGCGATGTCGTGCGACATGTTCCGGCGCGCATCGAAGCGCGTCAGCAGGTAGCGGCGCTCGACGCGGTGCTTGAGCACGTGCTCCAGCGCGCGCAGGGTGTTGTCCAGCGCGAAGGCGCCCTTGAGGGCGAGGTAGTCGGTGGAAATCGGGATCAGCACCCGCTCGGAAGCGAAGATCCCCGAAAGCGACAGCACGCCCAGCATCGGGCAGCAGTCGATGAGCACCGGGCGTGTGCCGTCCCAGCCGGCCTCCAGCCCGTTCTTGAGCTTGTTGAGTATGTCCGGGCCCTTGCCGAACAGCGTGTCCACCTTGATCAGCTCGGTGTGAGCTGGGATCAGCTCGCCGCCGAAGCGGATGGGACGCACCACCTCCTTGAGCGGCTTGCCCGCGTTGAAGTAGGCGAACAGGCTCTCGCCGCTAGTGGCGCCGGGGTTCAGGATACCCGTGAGATGTGACTGCGCGTCGAGGTCGACGAGCAAGGGCACGAGCCCGCGACGCGCCAGCGCCGCGCCCAGGTTGAGCACGGTCGTCGTCTTGCCGACCCCGCCCTTCTGGTTGAAAACCGTGAGCCGCGTTCCCATGCCGAATGAGTTATGCTAAGCTATTGGCTCTTCAGTGAAATTCGATTATCGCACAGGCGACACGATGACTTTCTTCAAGCCCAGGCGCGCTACCCGCGCCGCGCCGTCGCCCGCGCGCTCCACTACCCGACGACGCCGAGCGCGAGGCTAGAGCGCAGCGCGCGCGCCCAAGGAACCTGAGGGCGCGTTCCGAAACGTTGTGGCGCAAAGTGTCCACTTTGCGCCGCGAAAAATTTGAACGGTTGAAGCCATGTCCTATTCAATGAACACCTATTCCCGGATTCCGATTGCCTTTACCCATGGTGAAGGCGTGTGGGTCTGGGACCCGTCAGGCAAGAAGTACCTCGACGCCCTCGCTGGAATCGCAGTGAACACTCTCGGCCACGCCCACCCCAGGCTTGTCCGCGCTATCGCAGAGCAAAGCGCGCGCCTGATTCATGCCTCCAACCTGTACCAGATCGCGGAGCAGGAGCGGGCCGCCGAGAAGCTCGCGAAGATCAGCGGCATGGACGCGGTGTTCTTCTGCAATTCGGGCTGCGAGGCCAACGAGGCCGCGATCAAGCTCGCGCGGTTGTACGGCCACGGCAAGGGCATCGAGACCCCCGCCATCGTCGTCATGGACAAGGCCTTCCACGGCCGGACCCTTGCAACGCTCTCGGCCACGGGCAACAAGAAGGTGCAGACCGGGTTCGAGCCGCTGGTATCCGGATTCGTGCGCGTCCAGCTAAACGACATCGAGGCCGTGCGCCGCATCGCGCGCGAGGACGGGAGCGTGGTAGCGGTGCTGGTCGAGCCCATCCAGGGCGAGGGCGGCATCAACCTGACGACGATGCAATACCTGCGCGACCTGCGCGAGGTCTGCGACCGGCAAGGGTGGCTACTCATGGTCGACGAGGTCCAGTGCGGCCTCGGGCGCACCGGCAAGTGGTTCGTCTATCAGCACGCCGGGATCGAACCCGACGTCGTGCTGCTCGCGAAAGGGCTTGCATCGGGCGTGCCGATCGGGGCATGCCTTGCGCGCGGGGCCGCGGCGTCGGTGTTCAAGCCCGGCACCCACGGGTCCACCTTCGGAGGGAACCCGCTCGCCTGTGCAGCCGCGCTCGCCACGCTCGCGGCGATCGAGGACGAGGGCCTGATGAAGAACGCCCAAGCCGTCGGCGGCCTGATCCTTTCGGGCCTGCGCGAAGGGCTCGCGGGCGTGGCCGGCGTGACGGAGATCCGCGGCCAGGGGCTGATGATCGGCGTCGAGCTGGACCGGCCCTGCGGGGACCTGGTCAACCGCGCCCTCGACCAGGGGCTGCTGATCAACGTGACCATGGACAACGTCATCCGGCTGCTGCCGCCGCTGGTCATGAACGAAGGCGAGGCGCGCGGGGTGCTCTCCATCCTGGTTCCGCTGGTGCGCGAGTTTCTCGCCCGGCCGGCCGCGGCCGTGGCCGCGCGCGCATGAGCGTGAAGAAGGCGCAGGTCCCGCTGCGGCATTTCCTGCAGTTCAAGGATTTCTCGCGCGCGGAATACGAGCACCTGTTCGCGCGCACGCGCTGGATCAAGGACCAGTTCAAGCGCTACAGGCGCTACTGGCCGCTCGAGGACCGCACGCTCGCCATGATCTTCGAGAAGCCCTCGACGCGCACGCGACTGTCGTTCGAAGCGGGCATGCATCAGCTCGGCGGCGCCGCGATCTACCTGTATACCCGCGACACGCAGCTCGGCCGCGGCGAGCCGGTCGAGGACGCCGGCCAGGTGATCTCGCGCATGTGCGACCTGGTGATGATCCGGACCTTCGAGCAGGAGATCATCGAGCGCTTCGCCTCGAACTCGCGCGTGCCCGTGATCAACGGGCTCACCAACGAGTACCACCCCTGCCAGGTGCTCGCCGACATCTACACCTACATCGAGCACCGTGGCCCGATCAAGGGCAAGACGGTCGCCTGGATCGGCGACTCGAACAACGTCTGCAACACCTGGCTGCAGGCGGCTACCGTGTTCGACTTCAACGTACACGTGTCCACGCCGCCCGGGTACGAGGTCGAGCCCGAGCGCGCCGGCGTCTACAACGACGACAACTACGAGAGCTTCGCCGACCCCATGGAGGCGGCGCGCGGCGCGGACCTGGTCACCACGGACGTGTGGACCAGCATGGGATTCGAGGCGGAGAACGAGGAGCGCAAGCGCGACTTCGAGGACTGGCAGGTCGACGCCGACATGATGAGAACGGCGAAGAAGAATGCGCTCTTCATGCACTGCTTGCCCGCGCACCGCGGCGAGGAGGTCGCGCCGGAAGTCATCGACGGACCGCAGAGTGCGGTCTGGGACGAGGCCGAGAACCGGCTGCATACGCAGAAAGCGCTGATGGAATTTCTCCTGCTTGGAAAGGTGAAAAAGTGAGAGACGAAGTGAAAAAGGTCGTCCTCGCCTACTCGGGAGGGCTGGACACCTCGGTCATACTGCGATGGCTGCAGGAGGAGTACCACTGCGAGGTCGTAACGTTCACCGCCGACATCGGCCAGGGCGAGGAGCTCGGGCCAGCGCGGAAGAAAGCCAAAGCCGGGGGCGTGAAGCAAATCTTCATCGAGGATCTGCGCGAGGAGTTCGTGCGCGATTTCGTGTTTCCCATGTTCCGCGCCAACGCGGTGTACGAGGGCGAATACCTACTCGGCACGTCGATCGCGCGCCCGCTGATCGCCAAGCACCTGGTCGAGATCGCTAGGAAGACCGGCGCTGACGCGATCTCGCACGGCGCCACGGGCAAGGGCAACGACCAGGTGCGCTTCGAGCTCGGCGCGTACGCGCTCATGCCCGACGTGCGCATCATCGCGCCTTGGCGCGAGTGGGACCTGCTGTCGCGCGAAAAGCTTCTGCAGTACGCGGAGCGGCACGGCATTCCCGTCGATTACAGGAAGAAGAAGGGCCAGGCGCCCTACTCGATGGACGCCAACCTGCTGCACATCTCCTACGAAGGCGGCATCCTCGAGGACCCGGCGTACGAGCCGGAGGAATCGATGTGGCGCATCACCGTCAGCCCGGAAAAGGCGCCCGGACGGCCCCAGCACGTGGAGCTCGGCTACGAGAATGGCGACATCGTCTCGGTCGATGGCAAGCGCCTGTCTCCGGCGAAAGTGCTCGCGCGACTGAACGAGCTCGGCGGCCGCCACGGCGTCGGCCGCCTGGACATGGTCGAGAACCGCTACGTCGGCATGAAATCGCGCGGTTGCTATGAAACGCCGGGCGGCACGATCATGCTGCGCGCCCACCGCGCGATAGAGTCGATCACCCTGGATCGCGAGGTGCTCGCGCTGAAGGACGACCTCATGCCGCGCTACGCGCGCATGATCTACAACGGCTACTGGTTCAGCCCCGAGCGAAAGCTCTTGCAGGGACTGATCGACGAGTCGCAGAAAAACGTGAACGGCACCGTGCGCGTCAAGCTGTACAAGGGCACGGTCACGACCGTCGGCCGCTCGTCGAAGACCGACTCGCTTTTCGATCCCGCGATCTCGACTTTCGAGGACGACCGCGGCGCCTACGACCAGGCCGACGCCTCGGGCTTCATCCGGCTGAACGCGCTGCGGATGCGCATCGCCGCACAAATTCGCGACGCAAGGCGTCGTGCTAATGGGCGCAAGTGAAGGAGCAGTGCCTTCCCACTGGGTAGTGCAGCGAATATTCGTAGAACCAAGACGGACTCTCGTCTAACGTTACCATGCGATCGCTACACGCACTGACCACAAATATAGCGACTCAAGTGGGAACAGCGCGAGCCTAAAACACGAACACGTATTCAAGGGAGCCGACAATGAATGCACAGGTGAAAGCCACAAATCGGATACTTGCATTGGCGATTGCTTCAGCTCTAACTGGTTGCGCATCGATTTTCAGCGGGAAGACACAAAATGTTAGTTTTCAATCGACCCCAAGCGGCGCCACCGTTTCGCTAAGTGGCGTCCCGCTTGGCGCCACTCCGATTAGTCAAATGATTCAGAGAAAAAACGACCAAGTGCTTACAGTGAGCAAAGAAGGGTATAAGACCTTCTCGACACAGATGACTACAAAAATCGAAGCATGGTTTTGGGGAAACATATTGTTCGGAGGCGTCATAGGTTCAGTAACGGATGCCGTCACGGGGGCAATGTATGAATATGCACCAGGTCAATACCTCGTGACCCTTGAGCAAGAAACCCCGTCCAAAGTCAGCGCATCAACCGAAAAGAGCAAAAGGGATAGAGCACGCGAGTTCATCATTCTGAGTTATAACCAAATTGTTTCGGATATCTCCAAAGGGTCCGGTAACTACCTAAACTCGCTGATGGGGCTGCTGGAGATCCCGAGGAACGACGAGGCTGTCGCGGTAAGACGGATCAAGGCATTTGCCGAAGCCTTTCCGGACATCGGTCAGTTTGCGGATCAAGTAACGGCTGCATATATAAAATAGGTAGCGGCGGCGATAACTCTGTCTCGGAGTCGCGCTCCCTAAGAGTACGGGAGTTGAACGCCCGGAGTCGCGGTATTGCACCTACAGATCTACTCTGATTTACATCTCGAGCGCGAGGCGTTCGTACCACCCGAAACTGACGCCGGCCTCGTGATCCTCGCAGGTGACATCGACAACGGCGCTGCCGGGATCGCGTGGGCGAGAGAAACATTTCGCACGCCAGTCCTTTACCTCGCCGGAAATCACGAGTACTACGAGGGCGAATTCGAATCGGTGCAGTCGGCGATGCGGGCGGCGAGCGGCGGTACGGTCGAGCTGCTCGATTGCACCCGCACCGACCTTGGGGGCGTGCGCTTTCTGGGCTGCACCCTGTGGACCGACTACTCGCTTGCTCCGGAGAGCGAGCGCCCAGCGGTGATAGAAGACTCGCGCAAACTCAACCCGGACTACCAGAAGATCCGATACGGTCCGCGGGCTTTCGCACCCGAGGACTCGATCACGCTGTGCACGCGGCAGCGCGCCTGGCTCGCCGCTGAGCTCGCCCGCCCGTTCCCCGGCAAGACAGTCGTGATCACGCATTTCGCCCCTCATCCGCGCTCGATCGCGCCGGCCTATGCGAACCATCGTGCCAATCCTGCATTCATTGTCGACCTCGACGAGGCGATGGGGCAGCCAGTGCTGTGGATCCACGGGCACACCCATACCTACTTCGACTACCGCGTGCGGGGTACGCGCGTGATCTGCAACCCGCGCGGCTACCCGGGAGAGCGCACGGGATTCCGCCCGGACTTGACTATCGACCTGTGAGCGGACTTGCCAGACGCGACAGCAGGAGTTGACAAGCCCGCATGACAAACGTATAAGAAACACCAGCTCAGGGAAGCTCCCGAGGCTAAGGTTCTTTCCTCAATCTTTTGCGAGGTTTAGATGAAAAAAATCCTTATCGCTGCTGTCATATCGGCGTTACCCGCGTTTGCGTTTGCGCAGCAAAACAACATAGGAACCTGCGGTTGGGGCTCCAAGTTGTTTGACGGGCAGAGCGGTATCGCGCCCCAGGTTCTTGGCGTCACCACCAACAACAGTACAGGCAACCAGACCTTCGCCATCACCACCGGAACCTCCGGCTGCACGCAGGACGGCGTCGTGAAGTCGACCTGGAAGACCGCCATGTTCATCGACGGCAACAAGGACCGCCTGGCCCGCGATATGTCCATCGGCAACGGCGAAACGCTGGATTCGCTCGCCCACCTGATCGGCGTGCGCGAAGAAGACCGTGCGACGTTCAACCGCGTTGTGCAAGCGAACGTATCCCTGATCTTCCCGTCGGGCAGCACGACCGGCGACAGCGTCGTGGCGCTGAAGCAGGTTCTGCGCTCGGATCGCGAGTTGTCGCAGTACGCGGCCTCGATCTAGCACAGCACTTAGTCTCAAGGAAACACCCAGTGGCTTGTCACTGGGTGTTTTTTTTCCGATGCCCTTCCGGCCGCGGCCCTGGCGGGCCATTCTGTGCCTGCTCTGCCTGCTCTGCCTGTTCGGACCTTGTGTCGCCGAAGCAGCACCCTATGTGGATCAGCTGATCGGACGGTCCAGGGAGCTGCGCCTTTCCGAGCGCCGCGAGTGGCATCGCCTGATGCACTACACGAGCAACCTGATTACGCCCGGGGTTCACAGCCTCGCGGATGCACGCCGCTTCTTTCTCGCGCCGGACGGCAAGACCAACCCGCAGAGCGAGCTCGAGGCGACGCTCGCCGCGTTCTTCTCCGACGTCCAGGAGACCGACAAGGAGCAAAATCCCCAGTGCGCCTTCGTCGCCCGCTACAGCTGGCTCGACCGGGAACTGGGCTTCGACCCGGCCCAATTGCCCAAGCAGCCCTGCAAGCGATTCCGCGAGTGGCGCGAAACCCTGAATCCGCAGGGAGTCACGCTGATTTTCCCGGCGGCCTCCCTCAACAACCCCGGGTCGATGTACGGGCACACGCTGCTGCGCATCGACGCCAAGGACCAGGACGAGAAGACGCGGCTGCTCGCCTACGCCATCAACTACGCCGCCAACACTGACGAAACGAACGGGATCGCTTTCGCGATAAACGGGCTGTTCGGCGGTTATCCCGGGATGTTCTCGATGATGCCGTACTACCTGAAGGTCCGGGAGTACAACGACATGGAGAACCGCGACATCTGGGAATACGAGCTGAATCTCTCGCCCGAGGAAATCGACCGAGTGTTGATGCACGTCTGGGAGCTCGGGCCGATCTATTTCGACTACTACTTTTTCGACGAAAACTGCTCGTACTACCTGCTCGAGCTGCTGGAGGCGGCGCGCCCCGATCTCGATCTCACCAGCGATTTCCGCTGGTGGGCGATCCCTTCCGATACGGTGCGCGAGGTGGTCAGGCAGAAGGACTTAGTGAAGCGAACCGTGTACCGCCCTTCGAACTTTACGGTGATCCACTACCGACTGGAGCTGATGAGCCCTGAGGAGCAGTCGCTCGTCAGCTCGATGAGCCGCGGGCGCGCCTCGGCTTCGGATCCGGGCTTCGCCGGCCTGACCCCGTCCGCCCAGGCCCGGGTGCTCGAGGTCAGCCACGACTATCTGAGCTACCTGCGCGCGACCGGCAGCAACCCGGTCGCAGATCCCGCCGAACTGTCGCGTACCCTACTCCTCGAGCGCAGCCGCATCGGCGCTAGCGGGAACGATCCTCCGGTTCCCGTGCCGGAAGTGCGCCCGGACCAGGGTCATGGAACCTCGCGCGTCAGCATTGGCGGCGGGCGCCGCGACGGCTTGAACTTCGTCGAACTGCGCGTGCGTCCCACCTACCACGACCTGATGGATCCGGAGGCCGGCTATGTCCGCGGGGCGCAGATCGAGTTCTTCGATCTCGCCGTGCGCGACTACTCGAACGGCATCGGCACGCGGGTGGAAGAGCTCACGCCCTTGCGCATCGTTTCGATCGCGCCGCGCAACGCCTTCTTCCAGCCGCTCTCGTGGAAAATCGACACCGGCTGGTCCCGCAGGCGGCTCGAGAACGGCTCGGAGCCGCTGGTGTTCAACGTCCATGGCGGCCCCGGGCTCGCCTGGAGCGTACCCGATACTCTGCGCAGCAGTACCTTGATCTACGGCTTTGTCGAGTCCACGCTCCAGGCGGACACGCGGCTCGAGCACAACTACGCCTTGGGCATCGGTCCTCGAATCGGCGCTTTGCTCGACCTCACCGGGCGCTGGCGCGCCGAAGCCTACGCCTACGAGCAGAGCTTTTTCGCAGGCGACACCGACAGGAGCTGGAACGTGGGGCTGCGGCAGCGCTACACGCTCGACCGGGACTGGGCGCTGCGCTTCGACATCTCGCGCGAGCGCCAGGAGAAGCAGTCCTGGAATACCGTGCTGCTTTCCCTGCACTACTACTTTTGAGCATGCGCGCGCGTCTCGCCGCCGTAGTCGCGGGCTTCGTGGTCTCGGCGTGCACCGCGGTGTTCTTCCAGCCGCACCGCATCCAGGTCCTCACGCCCGACATGCTCGGTCTCGCGTACCAGGAGGTCCGCTTCAAGACGCGCGACGGGCTCGAGCTGGTCGGCTGGTTCCTGCCGGCCGAGGGCGCAGCGCTGGGGACCATCCTGCAACTGCACGGCAACGCGGAGAACATCAGCACCCATTTCACCAGCCTCGCCTGGTTGCCGGCGCGCGGGTTCAACGTGTTCACGTTCGACTACCGCGGCTACGGCGGGTCAGAGGGCGAGGCCTCGCTCGAGGGCGCTCAGACCGACATCGACGCCGCGATGGGCACCCTGCTCGCCCGGAAGGACATCGACCCGAGTCGGATCGTCATGTACGGGCAGAGCCTAGGAGGGGCGCTCGGCGCATACTACGTTGCGCACTCGGCGAAGCGCTCCCAGCTTCGCGCCCTGATTCTGGAAAGCGTGTTCTCCGACTACATCGACATCGCACAGGAGAAATTCACCGACCACTGGTTGACGTGGCCGTTCCAGTGGATTCCGCTGCTCGGCGTGGACGACCGCTTCAGCCCGCTGCCCGCGATGCCCGATATCAGCCCGTTGCCGCTGCTCGTCCTTCACGGGGACCAAGACCGGGTCGTGCCGATGCGCCACGGCCAGCGCCTCTATGACGCCGCGCGGGAGCCCAAGCAGCTGTGGATCGTTCCCAGCGCCGGCCACATCCAGACGATGGTAGACCCCGCGCAGCGCGACCGGCTGGTCGCCTATCTGCGCGAGGTGCTAGCCGCGGCGCCAGGTCCCAAGCGAGATTGACACCGGGGCGCAGCCCTCGGGAACGGGCAGCTCGGCGTTCCGCCAGACGATGGTGCCGCGATCGTCCGCAAGGTGTCCTTCGACCTGGAATTCCCCGGCGGGCGTTCCGCAGTGCCGGCCGTTCTGATCGGACTCGAGGGCATTGCGGATCGGCACCACCCCGATCAGGCGGTTGCCTTCGAGCCTGCCGAGGAATACCGGCCGGTTCGGGTACTCCCTGCGCTGGCAGTCGGGGGTACGGCAGGTTTCCACCAGCGCAATTTGGATCGCGTCCTTAGAGACGCGCACGTCGTACCAGCTGAAGCTGTTGCGCCACCGGCCGGAGATCGCCTGCGCCGGGGCTTCCTCGAGCGGCCTCGCCTCGTCGGCGCGCCGCACGCGGTCCGGCCGCGCGTCGAAATAAGGTGGCACCTTCGCGGACTCCGGTCGTGGCCTCGCCGGCGCGATCGTGGGGGACGCAGGCGCGAGATCCGGCGTGCCGGACGCGGCGCAGGGCTGCGGATTGAAGCAGCGCCCGCTGCCGCAACCGCGCGAGGCGAGGCTCCCCGCCATGGAAGTTCGGGCGCCTTCGCATGCCGAACCCGACCCGTAAGGGCCTTCCCTGCCGTTGCTGCCCATGCCGAGCTTCGCGCAACCGGAGCAGTACCAGTCGAACGAATACGTGACCGAGGCGAGCGACGCCGCTGGAATCAGGGCGGCGAGGAGCAGAACGAGGGGCCTCATGCCGCGCCGGCTGCTGGCGTCCGCCGCCGGTAGTGTTGCCTGCCCGTCATGGAGCACACGACCTCGTTCTTCTGATTGAGCACGTCCCAGCGGAACATCACTGTGCCACGCGCAGGGTCCTTCTGAGAAGGGGTCTGCTCGAGGGCCGTCGAATGCAGGCGCAGCGCGTCGCCGGGACGTACGGGCTTGAACCAGCGCAGCGAATCGAGGCCCGGCGATCCGATGCACGAGGTTTGAAGGAGGTACCCGTCGCACATCAGCCGCATCGCGATGCTGCAAGTCTGCCAGCCGCTGGCGATCAGCCCGCCGAATGGCGAGGACTTCGCCGCCTCTTCGTCGGTGTGGTAAGACTGCGGATCGTACTCGCGCGCAAACGCCACGATCTCGCGCGCAGTCAGCGTCCTCGGGGGCGACTCGTACTGCCAGCCCGGCGTGAGGTCTTCCCAGTAGTACTTGATCGGCGTCATCCGGCCCCCGTGTAGCTCGATGCCCAAAGTATAATTCCGCGTTCGCAATCGCGAGAGCCGCCATGCCCTCCTTCGACATCGTCTCCGAAGCCAACAAGGTCGAGCTGAAGAACGCCGTCGACCAGGCGAACAAGGAGATCTCGAACCGCTTCGATTTCAAGGGCTCGGACGCGCGCATCGAGCAGGCCGATCTGGTGCTCACGCTCTACGCCGACGACGACTTCAAGCTGAAGCAGGTGGCTGACGTCTTCCTGACCAAGTGCGCGAAGCGCGGCGTCGATGCGCGCATGTTCGACACCAAGGGGATCGAAAAGATCGGCGGCACGAAGGTGAAGCAGCCGATCCACGTCAAGGTCGGGATCGAGCAGGAGAAGGCGAAGAGCATCGTGAAGCTGGTGAAGGACTCGAAGATGAAGCTGCAGGCGAGCATCCAGGGCAGCGCCGTGCGCGTGTCGGGCGCAAAGAGGGACGACCTGCAGGCGGCGATCCAGCTGGTGCGAAAGTCCGTGACGGACATCCCGCTCCAGTTCCAGAATTTCCGGGACTAGGCTAGCCCTTTCATCCAGCGCTGGTACAGACGGTCCGCGATCCGGTTCAGCGAGCGCACGCGCTCTTCGAGCCGCTCGAACATCTGCGCCGGAGTCTGGACGGACGGACTCGCCTTTTTCACCAGCTCCTTTTCCCAGTCGTCGCACCAGCTGCGGATCAGCTCAGGCGTCATCTCGACGTGGCACTGCATGCCGAGGTGCTTGCCAAGGGTGAATGCCTGGTTGGCGCAGTAGGGGCTCTCGGCGACGTGGATCGCGTCCGGGGGAATGGTGAACGTCTCGCCGTGCCAGTGAAAGCCCGAGAACTCGCGGGTGGCGCCGAACCAGTCGCGGGCTTCCGCGCTGTCGGCGACCGCGACCGTGCCCCAGCCGATTTCCTTGACGCCGTTGCGCGACACCTTCCCGCCCAGCGCCTTGGACATCAGCTGCCCGCCCAGGCAATGCCCGAGAACCGGAATATCGGCCTGCGCCGCGCTGTTTATGAGCGCGAGCACCTCGCGTATCCAGGGGAGATCATCGCTTACGCTCATCGGCCCGCCCATGAACGCAAGACCCGAAAAATCGCGCGGGCTTGCCGGCACGGGCTCGCCCGCGTCGACCTTCACCAAGCGCCAGGGTATCCGGTGCGCGTCGAGGAATGTGGCAAAATAGCCCGGCCCTTCGGTAGGGGAGTGACGGAAGATGGCGACGGGCTTCACGTGCAGGGCAGTCCTTTTGTGATGCGCATTGTAGCGTCTCTGGTTTTCCTGCTGCCGGCAGCCGCCTGGGCCGCCGACGTAAGCGTGATCGGCCTTTTCCCGAACAAGGCCGTGGTCGTGCTCGACGGCGGCGCGCCACGAGTGCTGACCGTCGGCCAGCCTCCCGTCAGCGGCGTCGCGCTGGTCTCAAGCGACCGCGAGAGCGCGACCTTCCTCATCGACGGCCAGAAAAAGACGCTCAAGATCGGCCAGCATCACGGCGGTCCGGCGAAGGCGCCCTCCGCGCAGAGCGCAACGCTCACCGCCAACGCCCAGGGGCACTTCCTGGTAGAGGGCCAGGTCAACGGCGGGGCGGTGCGCTTCCTCGTGGACACCGGCGCCACCCAGGTCTCGCTGTCTTCCGCCGACGCCACCCGGCTGGGAATCGACTACCGCAAGGGACAGCCGGCCCTCATGGGCACTGCGAACGGCACCGCGATGGCGTACAAGGTGACGCTGACCAGCGTCCGCGTGGGCGATATCGAGGTCAACAGCATCGAGGCCGCGGTCCTGGAGGGCAGCCAGATGCCCTTCGCCCTGCTCGGGATGAGCTTCCTCAACCGCATGGAGATGAAGCGCGAAGGCCAGGTGATGATCCTCACCCGGCGTTTCTAACCGCGATTCCCCGCGGTTTTGGTCGGGGAGGGGGCCAATGGGGGAACCGTAGGGTTCCCCCATTCGTATTATTAGGCCTTTGTTTTGTCTTTCTCGATCATCGCGTACGCCGAGTGATTGTGGATGGACTCGAAGTTCTCCGATTCCACCCGGTACCACTCGATGCGCCGGTCGCGGTTGAGCTCCGCGGCGATGTCGCGCACCATGTCCTCGACGAACTTCGGATTGTCGTACGCGCGCTCGGTAACGAACTTCTCGTCGGGGCGCTTGAGCAATCCGTAGAGCTCGCTCGAGGCGTGCTTCTCCGCGTACTCGACCAGCTCCTCGATCCAGACGAAGCCCTTGGTGCGCGCCGAGATCGTGACGTGCGAGCGCTGATTGTGCGCGCCGTAGTCCGAAATGCCCTTGGAGCAGGGGCACAAGCTCGTCACCGGAACGAGGACCTTCATCTTGAAGCACTTGCCGCTCTCGTTGATTTCGCCGATGAATGTCACCTCGTAGTCCATCAGGCTCTTCACCTTGGACACCGGGGCGGACTTGTTGACGAAATAGGGGAACTGCATCTCGATGTGCCCCGATTGCGCTTCGAGCCGCTCGACCATCTCGTCGAGCATCAGCTTGAAGGTGTCGACTGAAATCTCGCGCTCGTGCGCGTTGAGGATCTCGACGAAGCGAGACATGTGCGTGCCCTTGAACTGGTGCGGCAGGCCCACGTACATGTTGAACGTTGCAACGGTGCTCTGCGCGCCGCCCGAGCGCTCTGCGACCTTGATCGGGTGGCGGATCGCCTTGATGCCGACCTGGTCGATGGCGAGCTTGCGCCTGTCCTCCGACTTCTGGACATCGGGAATGGCAAGCGGATCACGGATATTCATGAAGAGCCTTTCGCAGGGATGGGCTCGGTGTTAGACGATTCTAACATGCGTCCCGTTCCCGCCTTTTCAAGGCGGGAGGTGCAACCGGCTCAGCTCAGCCGCGCGCGCACCGCGGCCTCGATACCGCCCCGGTCCAGCCCGACCGAGGCGAGCAGTTGCGCCTGGTCGCCATGGTCGACGAAGCGATCCGGCAGACCGAGGTGAAGCAGCGGGACGACGATCGCGCGCTCGGCGAGCGCCTCCGCGACCGCGCTCCCGGCTCCTCCCTGGACCGCGCTTTCCTCGACGGTTACCACCAGGCGGTGCGTGGCGGCGAGTTCGGCCAAGAGGTCGACGTCCAGGGGCTTGACGAAGCGCATGTCGACCACGGTCGCGTCCAGGCTGTCGGCCGCCTCGAGCGCCGGCTTGAGCAGGGTGCCGAAAACGAGAAGAGCGGCTCCGCTGCCGCGCCGGCGCACAACGGCTTTGCCGACAGGCAGTGCCTGCATCTCCTTCGCGATGGCCGCACCGGGACCGCTGCCGCGCGGATAGCGCACCGCGGCCGGCCGCCCGAGGGAGAACGCGGTGAACAACATCTGGCGGCACTCGTTCTCGTCGCTCGGCGCCATCACCACCATGTTGGGCACGCAGCGCAGATAGGCGAAGTCGAACGCCCCGTTGTGCGTGGCGCCGTCGCCGCCCACCAGACCGGCGCGGTCGAGCGCAAACACGATCGGAAGATTCTGGATGCAGACGTCGTGGATCAGCTGGTCGTAACCGCGCTGCAGAAAAGTCGAATAGATCGCGAGCACCGGCTTCAGGCCCTCGCACGCGAGGCCCGCCGCGAAGGTCACTGCGTGCTGCTCGGCGATACCGACGTCGAAATAGCGGTCGGCAAATTCCTCGGCGAAGCGCGCCAGCCCGGAACCCTCGCGCATCGCGGGCGTGATGCCCACCAGGCGCGAGTCGAGGCGCGCCATGTCACACAACCACTCGCCGAACACCTGCGTGAACGTGGGCTTGCCGCCGCTCGCTTTCTTGATGCCCTGCGCGGGGTCGAACTTGCCCGGGCCGTGGTATAGCACCGGGTCGGCCTCGGCGAGCTTGTAGCCCTGTCCCTTCTTCGTCACCACGTGCAGAAACTGAGGCCCTTTCAGCTCCTTGATGTTCTTGAGCGTCGGAATGAGCGAATCCAGGTCGTGGCCGTCGATGGGTCCGACGTAGTTAAAACCGAACTCCTCGAACAGCGTCGACGGGACGACCAGGCCCTTCGCGTGCTCCTCGACCTTCCTGGCGAGGTTCCACAGCGGCGGCACGCCTGCGAGCACCTTCTCCCCGGCCTTCCTCGCCGCGGCGTAGAAGCGCCCCGACATCAGGCGCGCGAGGTAGCGATTGAGCGCGCCTACCGCGGGCGAGATCGACATGTCGTTGTCGTTGAGAATCACGAGGAGGTCCGTGTCCATCACGCCAGCGTTGTTCAGCGCCTCAAATGCCATGCCCGCCGACATCGCACCGTCGCCGATCACCGCGACAACGTGGCGCTTCTCGCCTTTCAGCTTCGCGGCCTGCGCCATCCCCAGCGCGGCGCTCACCGAGGTGCTCGAGTGCGCGGTACCGAACGTGTCGTACTCGCTTTCGGTACGGCGCGGAAAACCCGAGATGCCCCCGGACATGCGCAGGCGGCTCATCGCCTCGCGCCTGCCGGTGAGGATCTTGTGCGGATAGGTCTGGTGTCCTACATCCCAGACGATCCGGTCGTGCGGCGTGTTGAAGACGTGGTGAAGCGCGATGGTCAGCTCGACCGTGCCCAGGTTGGAAGAGAGATGCCCGCCCGTTTGGCTGACCGACTCCAGCAGGAAGGTGCGCAACTCCACCGCGAGCCGGCCCAGCGCCCGGCGGTCCATGCCTCGCAGGACCGACGGATCGTCGACGGTCTTTAGCAGCTCGTAGGCGGTGGGGTCGAACTCCCCCGACTCTGGCGTGCTCACCGGCAGATCGGCTTTCCCGATGGCGCTCATGGACCCCGAATTATCCCGCAAAAGCGCGCCGGCCGCGCACCAAGCCCCGGATTCAGTGTCAGAATTTTCGCAGCACGATGAAGTCCGCCAGATCGGCAAGGCGCTGCGCGCCGCCGCCCAGCGTCGAGAGGGCCTGGTGCGCGTCCCTGCGCAGCTCCTCGGCGAGCCCCTTGGCGCGAGCCAGCCCGAGCGCGGAAACGTAGGTCGGTTTGTTGTTCGCCGCGTCCTTGCCGACGGTCTTGCCGAGCGTCGCCGTCGAGGATTCCTGGTCGAGGACGTCGTCGACGACCTGAAATGCGAGCCCCACGCACTTGGCGTAATGGTCGAGACGCTCGATTTGCGCGGGGCCGGGCTCGCCGTTGGAGCGCGCGCCCAGCGCGACCGACGCCCGGATGAGAGCGCCGGTCTTGTGGATATGCATGTATTCCAGCTCGGGCACCGTCAGAGTCTCGCCCACGCTCGCCAGATCGATCGCCTGACCGCCCGCCATTCCGCGGCTGCCGCAGGCGACCGCGAGGATCTTCAGCATCTCGACCTGCACGGCAGGATCGTCGCACACACGGTGCTCGGCGAGCATCTGGAACGCGAGCGACTGCAGGCTGTCGCCCACCAGCAGCGCGGTCGCTTCGTCGTATTCGACGTGGACGGTCGGCTTGCCGCGCCTGAGCACGTCGTCGTCCATGCACGGGAGGTCATCGTGCACCAGCGAGTACGCGTGGACGCACTCCAGGGCGCACGCCAGGATCTCCAGGCGCCCGGGATCCGCGCGCTGCGGGTCGCCGGCCACCGCCTCCCCCGCGGCGAACGCGAGCAGCGGCCTTATCCGCTTGCCTCCTCCCAGGACGGCGTAACGCATGGCCTCGTGCAGACGCCGCGGGGCGATCGTCGCCGCGGGCAGCAGGCGCTCCAGCGTTGCCTCGGTCCGCGCCTGCACCCCCGCCATCCAGGCCATGAAATCACTCGTCGTCGACACCGGGCAGATTTTTCAGCGTGTTTTCTTCGAGCACCTTCACCTGTTGCTGGGCCCGCGCCAGGACCCCCTGGCAGTATTGCGCGAGCTCCAGGCCGCGCTTGTGCGCGGCCAGCGACTGCTCCAGAGTCAGCTTCCCCGACTCCATGCTGGCGACGATTTTTTCCAGCTCCGCGAGGGCGTGCTCGAAGCTCTCGGGCTGATCGGTCTTCGCGGGCTTGGAGCTCATTTCCGAGGGCTCGGTCGGGAACCGGCAAAATAGCCCAAGGGGGATAGCCGGTCAAATTGCCGCGGGGCGATGAACTTGCTCCCGCCACGGGGGTCAACCATCGGCGCGAAGGGCAAAGGGACCCAAAAAAACCTGGTACCAGCGGGGGAAAAGGTCTAGAATCGCGCCCATTTTGTTTCTCTAATCATCTAGTCAGGGAGCCTTTCGACCCGCATGTCCGACCTGCCCGGCTCGCGAGCACTCAAGCCCAACGCCTCGCAACTTCCCGTTTCCTGGTACTTCGATCCGAAGGTATTCGAGCTGGAGCAGAAGCTGCTCTTCGCGACCTCCCCCGGCTACGTGGGACACGAGCTGATGGTGCCCAACGCGGGCGACTTCCACACCCTTGCCTGGATGGACCACGGCAAGGTGCTAGTCAGAAACGCCCGCGGGATCGAGCTCCTGTCGAACGTCTGCCGCCACCGCCAGTCGATCCTGCTCGAAGGCCGCGGCAACGCCCAGAACATCGTCTGCCCTCTCCACCGCTGGACCTACGACATGCAGGGCGAGCTGCTCGGCGCACCGCATTTCCCCGAGAACCCCTGCCTGAACCTCGGCAGGACGCCGCTGCAGAACTGGCGCGGCCTGTTGTTCGCCGGCCACCGCGACGTCGCCAAAGACCTCGCGTCCCTGTCGATCGCCGATCAGTTCGACTTCGCCGGCTACATGCTCGACCGCGTCATGACCCTGGAGCTCGAGCAGAACTGGAAGACCTTCATCGAGGTGTATCTCGAGGATTACCACGTCGTTCCCTTCCACCCGGGGCTCGGAAACTTCGTCACCTGCGACGACCTGAAGTGGGAAATGGCCGACACCTTCTCGGCGCAGACCGTGGGCGTGAAGGACGGATTCGCCAAGGCGGGCACCCCCACCTACGCGAAATGGCACGAGGTCCTCACGCGCTACATGGACGGCAAACCGGCCAAGCAGGGCGCGATCTGGTTCCTGTATTACCCCAACGTGATGCTCGAGTGGTATCCGCACGTGCTCGTGGTGAGCACTTTGCTGCCGCGCTCGCCCACGCACACGACCAACGTCGTCGAGTTCTACTACCCCGAGGAGATCGTGCTGTTCGAACGCGACTTCATCGCCGCCGAGCAGGCGGCGTACATCGAGACCGCCGACGAGGACGACTTCATCGCCAAGCGCATGGACCGCGGGCGCCGCGCCCTCTACGAGCGCGGCGACAACGAAGTCGGACCGTACCAGTCGCCGATGGAAGACGGCATGATGCACTTCCACGAGTACCTCAGGCGGAGCCTCGCCGGGCGTCGGAGCCTCGCCGGGCGTATCTGAGCCAACCCGCCGCCGGGTAAGATGGCGGAATGATCCTCACGGCGCTGGTCGCAACCGACGTACTCTCCCAGCATCTCGACGACCCGGAGTGGGTCGTCTTCGATTGCCGTCACGACCTTGCCGCTCCCGGCCGGGGCCACGCCGAGTATGCTCAGGCACATATTCCCGCCGCGCGCTTCCTTCACCTGGATGAAGACCTGTCCGCGCCCAAGAACGGGCGCAACGGCCGCCATCCGCTCCCGGACCCCGACAAGCTGGCGAAGACGCTCGGCGAAGCCGGTGTCGATTCCCGAAAGCAGGTGGTCGCCTACGATGCGCAGGGCGGCATGGTCGCGGCGCGACTGTGGTGGCTGCTGCGCTGGTTGGGCTACCTGCCGGTGGCCGTTCTCGACGGCGGCTGGAATCAATGGGTGGCGGAGGGCCGCCAGCAAACCGCCGAGCTGCCTCGGCCGCAGCCGAAGGAATTCGAAGGCAGGGGGCGAAACGACTGCTGGGTCGGCTCCTACTTCGTCCGCGAGCATCTCGGAGACGAGACCACCGTCCTGATCGACGCACGCGCCCCCGACCGCTTTCGCGGCCAGAACGAGACCATCGACCCGGTCGGGGGCCGAATCCCGTACGCACGCAACCGCTTCTACCGCGACAACCTCGACGCGAGCGGCCGCTTCAAGGCGCCCGAGGCGCTCAAGCAGGAATTCCGCGCCGTCCTCGGCGCGATCGGGCCTCAGCAAGCGGTCAACTATTGCGGCTCGGGCGTATCCGCGTGCCACAACCTGCTCGCGATGGAAGTGGCCGGGCTGCGCGGCGCGCGCCTCTATCCGGGCTCCTGGAGCGAGTGGAGCGCGGATACCTCGCACCCGGTCGCTTCGGGCGAGGCCCGGCCCGGCGGGCGATGATCGCCGATGCCGTCCTGGTCGTTCACGGCCTGTTCGTCCTGTTCGTGGTCGCGGGCTTCGTCCTGATCCTGCTGGGCGCGCGGCGCTGGGGCTGGGTCCGCAACCGGACATTCCGCGTCCTGCATCTCGCCGCGATCGCCTTCGTCGCCGCCGAGGCGGCGCTGGGCGTCACCTGCCCCCTCACGCTGTGGGAGGACGTGCTTCGGGGCGGAAACTCAGAGCGGACCTTCATCGGCCGCTGGGTCGCGCGCCTGCTTTACTACGACTTCCCCGAGTGGATGTTTGCGACCGCGTACTGCGCTTTCGCGCTGGCGGTCTTCTGGGCGTGGCGCGCGATACCGCCGCGCAAGGCGTTATGATTCCGGTTGCGTCCCGATGAAGCCCTATCTCGACCTCATGCGTCACGTGCTCGAACACGGGCATCGAAAGAGCGATCGCACCGGCACCGGGACGCTGTCCACTTTCGGCTGGCAGATGCGCTTCGATCTCGCCACGGGATTTCCGTTGCTCACCACGAAGAAGGTCCATTTCAAGTCGGTCGCGTACGAGCTTCTGTGGTTCCTCAAGGGCGAAACCAACGTGCGCTGGCTCCAGGAGCACGGGGTCTCGATCTGGGACGAGTGGGCCGACGCGAGCGGCGAGCTCGGGCCGGTGTACGGCTCGCAGTGGCGCAGCTGGCCTTCGCCAGACGGCGGCGCGATCGACCAGATCGCGCAGGTCGTGGAATCAATCCGCACTCGGCCCGATTCGCGGCGTCATATCGTCACCGCCTGGAACCCGGCGGAAATCGACAAGATGAAGCTTCCTCCCTGTCATGTCCTGTTCCAGTTCTACGTCGCCGACGGCAGCCTGTCCTGCCAAATGTACCAGCGCAGCGCTGATATCTTCCTCGGCGTGCCGTTCAACATCGCCTCGTACGCGCTGCTCACCCTGATGGTGTCGCAGGTGTGCGCACTGAAGCCCGGCGAATTCGTGCATACGCTGGGCGACGCGCACCTCTATCTCAACCATCAGCAGCAGGCGAGGGAGCAGCTCTCGCGCTCGCCGCGGCCCCTGCCGCGCGTTCGGCTCAACCCGGCGGTCGCGGACATCTTCGGGTTCCACTACGAGGACTTCGCCCTCGAAGGCTACGACCCTCACCCTGCGATCAAGGCGCCTATCGCGGTCTAGTAGATGGGGGTGCGTTCGGACACGGGCCGGCGCAGCAGCGCCGCCTGACGCGGTGCCGGCGGTGGGGGCAAGGGTGCGCTCGATCCGTCGATGGGCACGCCGAGGACCTCGCGGCCGGTCTCCCTTCCTCCTGCGTCGCGGTAGACCAGCTCGTTCGTCTCGAAGTCGTATTCCGGGTGCCGGGTGTCGTTCCAGTAGTTGAGGAAGATCATGTAGAACGGAACGAAGAGGCCGTGGCGCGGCTCGGTATGCTGAAGCGCGAACACGTATTCGGGCTGCTCCCTGACTACGAAGCCGCTGTGACAGTGCTGGACCCAGATGTAGTCGCCCAGGACCACGATCTTCCAGAACGGCTCCTCGTCGTAGAACTTGAGCTTGACCTTCTTCCCGTACTTGCGAAGCTTCGATAGCACGCCTATGGTCGCCTCGATCTCGGTGTGCAGTGTGAGCACGGTGACGTCGGACGGTAGGGACTCGGCCCTCTGGCGCAGTCCCTGCCCGACCGGATTGACCAGCATCACGCGGATCTCGTAGGCCTTGTCGATCACCGGACGCAGCAGGCTGTCCTCGGCGACGAGGGTATCGTAGCCGGTGAGGGTGAGGATAAAAGCGTCGCGCGCGGTCGTGAGGTGGCCGATCAGGTCGCGCTCGCGCCGACGCGCCAGCCAGCCGGCCTCGCTGTTGCGCGCATGCACCAGCGACGCGAGCCTGGCGATGAGCACTCTCTGCCGGTGATCCCAGGCGATTTTCGCCAGGTTGAAGATGAGAGCGAGAACCGAGGCCAGGGCGATCTCGGTCCCGAGCAGCAGGTTGGCGTTGCTCTCGACCTCCGGCCACCATTCGTTCAGGATGTAGTTCGCAAAGCCGGGCAGCGAGAACGCGATGGCCACCGCGAGCACCGTCACCGCGCCATGCGAGAGGATCTGGCGCAAGCCGCTCATGAAGCTATGCGGGGATGTCCCGCGAGGCACAGCCATGGCAATCCTTGAAACCCTAGCGCAGATCGCGGCCGGGTTTGACGGTTCGAAGTGACCCGGAAGCCGGGATGGCAACCGGGGAAAGGGCGCGCCGACTCACTTGTGCCACTCCTGCTCGCCCCTTCCCGTGCGCTTGACGATGGCATCGAGCGTGCGGATCGAGGTGTCTTCCAGAGGCCCGCCCAATCCGACCGCCTGCCGCGCTTCTGCGAGCGCCTCGTCGTAGCGATCGAGGTCGGCAAGCGTCTGCGCGAGATTATTGTGCGCGGCCGCGGACTGGGGATAGACGACGGTCGCGCGACGAAAGGCGCGCTCGGCGCCTTCGAAATCACCGGCGCGGTGGGCGGTGTTTCCCGCACCCATGAGTGCGGTGAAATGATCGGGCCAGCGCACCAGAGCCGCCTCATAGGCGGCTTGCGCCGGCTCGGGTGGGCCCGCCTTCTCCAGGCGCGTCACCGCGCTTAGATAGTCTGCTGCCCGGACGCTTGCCGGGAAGCGTCCGGGCGGCAATGCGAGCATCGCCCAATAGCCGCCCCGCTGCCAGGTGCGCTCGAAAGTGGCAAGCGGCATTTCGAGGCGCCGCTCCGTGCCCGAGCGCAACACGATCCGCTGGGCGGGCAGGTCGTAGCCGATCGCGACGGCGTAATGCCAGGCCGGCGCCCAGTCGAGCGCAAGGTTCTGCAGCACCACAGCGGGGTTTCCGGCAGCGATCTCCGCAAAAAGATCGGAGAGCCGGGGGCTCAGCTCGACGGCGACGAGTCCGTTGCGTCGCGTTGCCGCCAACATCTCGACCTGGAGGCTGCCCTGCCGATCGGGAAGAAAAACCTGGGGACGCAAGACTTCGGGCGCCACCGCCTTTCCCCCGGCCTCCAGCACCATGGCAAGGGCGGCGGGACCGCATTGATACTCGTCCTGCGCGTAGAACGGAATGGCTTCGAGCTCGACCTTCTGGGGAAGCGATTTCGAGTCGCCGCTCAACAGGGCTTGCAGCTGCGGGGTGGCGCAGCCTGCAAGACCCAGCAATAAGATGCCCGCCGCCGTTAGGCGGCGGGCGACACGCCGGCGCGGTCGAGAGGGGAGGATCACTTGGCCGGCCGGGTGAACGGGAAAACCTTGGTAAAGCCCAGAATGTCCGTTATCAGCAATATCACGAAGACGAGAAAGGCGAGCCACAGCACCGCCTCGAAGCCGCCTCCGCCAGCAGGAAGGGACTCGAACTTCTGCGCCAGCTCTTCGACTTCGCTGTCGCTCAGTGCGTCGACGCGGGCTTTCGCGTCTTCGGCGCTGACGCCGTGGCTGTGGAGCGCCGCGCGAACGTCAGCCCTGTCCAGGAGCGCGCCCAGATGCGCGCGCGCCTGGAGCGGCGCCTGGTCGAGGGCTTCGACCCTGTCGGTCGCGATCAGCTCGGCGTGCGCAGCGGGAATCGGTGCACCGGCGAAGCAGATGCACACGACCAAGGCGCGCGCGACATGTCGATCAACACGGGGCATTCTTGTTTTCCTCATGGTCAAGAAGGAGGACTTGTTGTACCCGAGTTCTCATGAGCGTACGAGGCGGCCTTCGACGACCCTGACCTTGTCCCCGACCGCGAAAGCCGGAGGGCCGGGCAGCGAGATCGCGCGGAACGAGCCGTCATCCATGCGCAGCGTCACGCGGTAGACGTGGCGCTTCCTCACGTTCTTTTCTGCATCCCCCCGGACGGCGCTGATCAGCGTATCGAGCAAGGAGGTCGCACGTCCGGCGATCGCTCCGCCCGGACCGCCACCCGCTGCCTCTCCATTCCGGGCATCGAGGGCCGTGCCGCTCGGCTCCTCGAATACGTCGATTGGCCTGACCGACTCGATGGTGCCGCATAGGGCGCAGATGCCCGTCTGCGCGGACTGCGCTTCCAGCCGCAAGGGAGGTTCGTTTCGCACAGCGCCACCCCGGCCCGGCAGCATGCCGGTCACCGTGCCGAGCACGACCAAGCCGGCAACCGTGCCCGAAGCCACAGTAGCAACGACCAGAGAACTGGTCCGTGTCGAGCCCGCCTGGTTGGTAACGGCTTTCATCGATCCGCACTTTCCTCCCCGCAAACAGTGGTGGTCCCGCAGCCACGTGCAATGGACGTGCCAAGAGCTGACTTTCCTGCGCACTCAATGAGTTAAGCTGGATTCGAGGAGCCAAGGGCGCGGTGGAATGTCGCTTCGAAACGACGCCCGCCGCGACTCTGGGTGAAACCGAACTGAAGGAAAAGGAGAATTGATGTCGTCCCTCGGCGACAGCTCACCGAGATGCGTCACGGGGCCGGTACACCCTTCTCGGGTTTGAACATTTTCGGCTCGAGCTTGTGGCGCTCCAGCAGCTTGTAGAACTCGGTGCGATTGCGCTGCGCGAGCTTGGCCGCTTGCGTGACGCTGCCGCCGGTGATGCGCAGGATGCGGATCAGATACTCGCGCTCGAAGGCACCGCGCGCCTGCTCGAGCGAGGCGAGCCTGGCCGGTTCCTCCTTCAGGGCCTGCTGCACCAGCCACGCAGGGATCAGGCCCGAGGCGCAAAGGGCCACCACCTGCTCGATCACGTTGACGAGCTGCCTAACGTTGCCCGGCCAGGGCGCGGCGAGCAGCAGTTGCAGCGCCTCGGGAGCGAACGCGTGCACGTCCTTGTTGTAGCGCGCGGCGGTGATCTTGAGATAGTGCGTGGCGAGGGGGACGATGTCCTCGCGACGCTCGGAGAGCAGTGGAAGGTCGAGCGAAACGACGTTCAGGCGGTAGTAGAGGTCTTCGCGGAACCGCCCCTCCTTCATCTGCGCGTCCAGGTCGCGGTGCGTCGCAGAGATGATGCGCACGTCCACCGGCGTGCCCTGGGTCGCACCCACCGCCCTCACTTCGTGGTCCTGCAGGACTCGGAGCAGCTTCGCCTGCAAAGCGGAGGGCATGTCGCCGATCTCATCGAGGAACAGCGTTCCCTGGTCGGCCGCGGGGATGAGGCCCTTGTGGTCGTAGTTCGCGCCGGTAAACGAACCTTTGCGGTGACCGAACAGCTCCGACTCGAGGAGATTCTCAGGGATGGCGGCGCAGTTGACCGCAACGAAAGGCCCCTGGGATCGCTTGCTGGCGCGGTGTATCGCCCGCGCGAGCAGCTCCTTGCCGGTGCCGCTCGCGCCCTGGATGAACACGCTCGCCTCCGATTGGGCGACCAGCCGGGCCTGGTGCAGGACGTTCTCCATCCTCGGGCTCAACGTCACGAAGTCGCGCCTCCACGCCTCGTCGCCCTTCCCCTGTGCAGCGCCCGAGAACTTGAGGGCCTGCTCGACCTGATCGAGAAGGTGCTTGCCGTCGAAGGGCTTGGGCTGGAAAGCGAACACTCCGCGCCGCGTGGCGTCGACCGCGTCCGGTATGGTGCCGTGTGCGGTAAGGATGATGACGGGGAGCGTCGGCCCCTGCTTGCGGATCTCGTCGAACAGCGCCAGGCCGTCCATGCCGCCCATCTTCAGGTCGGTGATCACCAGGTCCGGACGCGACGCGGCGAGCAGCGCCAGCGCCTTCTCGCCGCTCTCGGCCTCGCGCACCGTGTGTCCCGCCGCAGTAAGGCGCAGCGAAACGAGCTTCAGGATATCCGGATCGTCGTCGACCAATAGGATCGTGCTCATCTGGGCCTAGCCTGCTCGCGTTCGATAATCTTGCGCTCGACATCCTTCAGGGCGTCGAGTTGTTCCTTCAGTTGCGTCGCGCGGCGCTGCTCGCGCACTCGCTCGCTTACCTGCCCATGGAGCAGGCCCGCGAACTGCTGCATCGGGCCTGCCGCCGCCTCCTTCGACACCAGCGGCTCGAGCAGTCCAACCGCTTTGGGCTCGTCGCAGAAGGGAGTCCCGGGCAGCGACAGCACAAGCGCGAGCCTGACGCGTCCGTACGCGCCACGATCCTTTGAGAACATCTGGCTCGAAGCGTTCAATTCGCGTTGCTGCTCGTCGGACTGCAGCCCTGCTATGCGCTGGGCATAGCCGATCAACTCCACCACCTGGCGGGACTCCTGCGCGGACGTGTCGGCAGCGAGGTTTGGCCACAAATTGGCGCAACCGGACAGCGCGAGAGCGCAGGCGAGGGTGGCGATGGTGCGGGTCATGGCTCGAGGGGCGGGGTACCGGATGGGAGGGTAACCCTGAAATGGGCACCCGGGCTTGGCTTTTGGAGAATTTCGATGCGACCTCCGTGAGCGAGGACGAATTCCCTCGCGATAGCGAGACCCAGCCCGCTCCCGCGCAGCTTTCCGCGGGGGGCGTCCGAACCTTGATAGAACCAGTCGAAGATCCTCTCGCGATCCTCGAACGGTACCCCGGGACCTGCGTCACCGACATCGAGCACGATTTCGTCTCCCTGTTGTCGCAGCGCCAGGGAAATCATACCCTCGTCGGGTGAGTATTTGATGGCGTTGGACACCAGATTCGCCACCACTGCGCGCAATTTTTCCTCATCCGCCTGCAGGGTGAACGGGTTCAGGCGCAGATCGGGACGGATCCTGCGCGCCTGGACTGCGAGGCGATGGTCTTCGATCACCTGCTCGACGACCCGGTCGAATCGCACGGATTTCACCTCCAGGCGCCCCACGCTCTCTTGGACTCGATGATAGTTGAGCAGATCCTCGATCAGGTGCTGCAGGTGCAGGCTCTTCTGGCGAAGAATCTCGACGATCTCGCGCTGTCCCGGCGAGAGCGGACCCGCCGTTCCCTCAATGAGAAGCTCGGACCCCTCGCGCAGCGCCGTCAGCGGGGTCTTGAGCTCGTGCGAAACGTGCCGAAGGAAAAGCCGCTTCTGCTGCTCGAGCTCGATCAGGCGCTGGCGCAGCCATTCGAGCCTGCCGCCGAGGTATTTCAGGTCCGCGGGCCCCACGACCTGGATGGCGCTCTCGAACTCGCCCGCGCCCAGGCGTCGTATCGCCTGATCGAGCTGTCGGATCGGTCTGGCGATGAATATCGTCACGCCGATCGCGAGCAGCACGCCCAGGGGAATGGTCGCCGCGAGCTGCAGCCACAGGATGCGCTGCGCGCGCTCGCCGGTCCTGCGCATGGATTCCACCTCGCGGTCGATCAGGGCATTGCTGGTGTTGAGCACGTTGCGCGCGGAGTCGGTCAGCATCATGTAAGCACCCACCAGCGCAGTCTTCTGATCGCGGCCCACGGGCTTGCGCATCAACTGCTCGTACAGCGTCTGCTCCATGTCAATCGTGTGGTTGAGCTCGGCGAGCTGCACCTCGTCGAGCTGCTGCAGCGACAGCTCGCTGGTGTTCGCCTTGAAGTTGGCTCTCAGGCGCGCGTAGTCGCTGAGCAGGTCCTCGTCGTCGAGGATGATGTACTGGCGCACGACGCGCTCGAGCGCCGTCGTCTGCTCGACCAAGAGGCGGCTGCCCCGCGATGCCTGCGCCGCCTGCGATACCGCCGTCTGGCTCTGCCCGGCGAGCTGCTCGACGTACACCGCGGCGTTGTAGAAAGCGATCACCAAGGGAGCCGCCACCAGCAGAAAAGCGAGCAGCAACAGTCCGAGGAACGACCTCGGATAGTAGCTCTGGGGAAAGTCGAGCCCGATTTTCACAGGGTTGAGTACGGTAAGTATCTCCAACAATGATACCCGCGAGCGGAGCTCTGGTCCGTTCGGCGCACGACAATGGCGGGCCTCCGGCGTTCTATCGGACATCGGCGGCTCGAAGTCGTTCTTTCGCTACGCGCAACGGGATTTGCCGCGTTCCGCCGCCCCGGAGCCCCTTTACGGCCTGGTGATCGGCCTAGGCCTAGCCTTCACGCGTTGACCTTATAGCCACCGATGACGACGCGGTTGCGTCCGAGTTGCTTCGCCTGGTAGAGGGCCGTGTCTGCCGTGCGCAGCACGGCCTCCCAGCTGTCGCCGTGATCGGGGAAGATCCCGACGCCCACCGACACGGTGATCGGGCCGACGACCCGGCCCTCGTACTCGATGCCGAGCTGCGCCACTCCCTCACGCAGCGCCTCCGCGCGATGCAGCACCGTGTTGTGCGGCGTGTGCGACATGACCAGGACGAACTCTTCGCCTCCGTAACGGCACACGATGTCCTCGCCGCGAGCCGCGGTCAGTAAGTACTGGCCCATCGCCCGCAGCACGGCGTCGCCAGCCGCGTGCCCTAATGTATCGTTGAAGCGCTTGAAGCCGTCGATGTCGATCATCATGATGCCCAGCGCCCGTCCGCTGCGCCGAGCTCGGCTCTCCTCGCGCCCAAGCGACTCCTCGAGATAGCGCCGGTTGTACAAGCCCGTCAATCCGTCGTGCATGACCTGATCCTTGAGACGGCGGTTGCTCTGGGTCAGCTCCTGCTCCGCCCACAGGCGCTTCTTGATCTCCTGGTCCAGAGCCGCTCTCACGATCTCCAGCCGGGCGTCGCGCTCGGCGACGCGGCGATCCAGCTGTGCGTTGAGCCTGTCGAGGTTCTCCGCATGGTTCTGGAGCCTGTCGGCAAACGAGCGCAAGTACCCGTCGACGGGCTTGGGTTCCCTTGGCTCCGCTTCCGGCTCGGGTTCCGCCAGTGCGTCGCTGACGACCGCGAGCAGACTCTCCGGACTGGCGGGTCTAAGAAGGAAATGCGCGCCATAAGCCTTCGCTGCCTCCCGAGCCTCGCCCTCGATGTAGGCCGGAGCCCGGAACACGAGGCGCGGCCGCGGAGCGGCGGCAGCCTCGGCTTGCAGCTTCGCGGCGAACTGGCACGCGTCCATACTCGCCGTGAGGATCTCGATGATCACAACGTCGGGGTTCTCGGCGGTAACGAGCTTGAGCGCTTCCCCGCCGTCCGCGGCCTCAAGCACGCGGTGGCCGCGCTCCTGAAGCAAAGCCACCAGGAAGCGGCGATTGATCGGGCGGTCCTCGACGACAAGTATCGTAGCCATGCGCGGCGCTGCGTCTCCGCTGCGGAAAAAGCGTTCCTGAAATCGGACGACTCCTCAGGATGACTCACCAAGATAATGCGAAATTGAAACCAGGACGGGCCAAATGGACAACGGAGAGGAACTATTCCACGGGTTGCTCCAACACCCGACGCTGCTACCGCAGAAAAGCCGCAAAAGTCAGCTGCGTACCACCGCCTTCTGCCCGATCCACTGAAGCGCGGCAGCTTCATCGCGAAAGCTCTGCACGTTGAGTCCGTGCTGGCGCCCGATCAGCTCGACGTATTGGTGCGAGATGCCGAGCTCTTCCGAGTCTCCCAGCAGCGCGATGCGGTGCTCGGGGTTTTCAGCGAGCTTCTTGAAGGACGCCAGAAAGCCCGAGCGCTCTACCGTGAACACCGGGTTGGAAGAGCGCACCGACATGAGAATGCTCGACCGGCCATGCTTCAGAGCGGAACTCGCGACGATCTGCAGGAACGTGCGCGTCTCCTCCGTCGTCTCGCGGTCGAAAAGCTCTGCTCTCAGGTGATCCGGTTCGATCGTGATCTTGTACAGCATTGTCTACAGGGACCTCACCCTCGTCGGCGGCCGTACCCGCCAAGGCTTCTTCTGGTAGCTCGCTTCCGATTCACGCATCTATGTGCTCGACCTAACATTCTGCACATGGCGAATTTGTGACTGTTCGGGAACCTCGATGATCTGGACGGACCAAATTGCAGTTTGTAAGGAAAACCCTGACACGCTCGTCGGTATATGTACCAACAGCAGTGCGAAAGTAGTCACATGTCGACAAGACTTTCGCGTTTTCGCTATAGCATGCGGCGATGCAATTCACTATGATGTCTTCAGCCTTGAAATCCACGCGCACCACCCTCCCGTTGCGCGTTCAGGCGGCCCCGGCGTTCGCCGGGGTTTTTTTTTGCGCTTGAAGAGCCCTCTGCGGGTTCCCCATCGGCGGGATCGCGCGTGAGCGCGGAGAGTTCGCTCGCGAGCGCCTGCACCTCGCGCTCGAGCGACGCATAGATCGCCTGCACTTCGTCCCGGTCTGTCACCGGGTCGAGGCCTTCTAGTTTTCTCGCCTCACCCTGCGCAGCGGGTGCAGAGAGACTGCAAAACATTCCGTGCAGAGTGTGGGCGTCGCCGGCAAATCGTTCGGCGTCTCCGCTAGCGATCGCTTCGCGAACTCGAGCCATGAGCTTTCCGCAGGCATCCGCGAACTCCGCGGCGATTTCGGCGAGCAAACGTGCATCTCCTTCGAGACACTCCATCAGCGCACCCCGATCGAGAACCACCTTGGGCACTTCGCAGCGCTCCGGGGCGCCGACCTGCACCCGAGCGAGCGCATCGAGGAGCATTGCCGGCTGGATCGGCTTGACGAGGTAGCCATCCATCCCAGCCGCAAGGCAGCGCGCGCGGTCGGCGGGCATGGCGTGGGCGGTAAGCGCCAGAATTGGCATGTGCTCGCCATTGGTCTGTTCCCGTTCCCGGACCTTGAGGGTTGTCTCGATTCCGTCCATTCCCGGCATTTGCACGTCCATGAGGACCATGTCGAAGCGGTCTTGCTCCAGAGCAGACAGGGCCGCGACACCGCTGTCCGCGGCGGTCACGCGGTAGCCCGCCTTCTTCAGGACGCGCTCGGCGAGCATGCGGTTTACCGGGTTGTCCTCGACGAGCAGGACTTGCAGAGCCCGCTCGGATTTTTCCGCGGCTCCCTGGCCGGGCCTGGCGCGCCCCGCCTCCGCGAGGAGCGGAGCGACGGCGCCTTGCGCGGGATAGGGTTCCGGCTGCACGCCGAAATCCACGGTGAAATGGAACGTGCTTCCCTTGCCGGACTCACTGTCGACCCAGATCCGCCCGTTCATCATCGCCACGAGGCGCGCCGAGATCGTCAAGCCCAGCCCCGTGCCGCCGTAGATCCTCGTGGTGGAGCTGTCCGCCTGTCCGAAAGGGGCGAAGATCGCCGCCTGCTTGTCGGCCTCGATGCCCACTCCCGTGTCACGCACCGAAAAATGGCACCTCGTCTCCGGGCCCTCGCTGGGCTCTTGCTCGACCCGAAGCTCAACCTCCCCGCGGTCGCTGAACTTGATCGCGTTGCCCACCAGGTTGAGGATGACCTGACGCAGCCGCAGCGGGTCGCCTAGCAGGGTATCGGGCAGGTTGCTCGCGACAGCGTGGGACAGCGGCAGGCCCTTCCTGTCAGCCTCGCAGGCGAGCATCTTCATGGACTCGGCGACAACTTCCCGAAGGGAGAACGCGATGGTCTCGACCTCGAGACGCCCCGCCTCGACCTTCGAGAAATCCAGGATGTCGTTGATGATCCTCATGAGCGACTGCCCCGAGGA